>PPYF01267511.1_pt1 | contig 26953 bp, 24 predicted proteins | sample 1559871 | NCBI WGS metagenome assembly PPYF01 (sample SAMN08240021, study PRJNA423297) | Human gut metagenome, whole genome shotgun sequencing project. | reverse complement strand
ATATGTATTACCTCTCCTCATCAACGATAAGGAGCTGTATATAGGATTTCAGTACGCAAATTAAGCGCACGGATTTTACATCAAATACACTTAAAGTTTTTACGATCCACGCTTTCTTTTCTGATGAAGGCGTGTTTTCAAAAAACATTAACGTTTACCTTTAATACGATATTATGTCCGAGATTTGTCTCGGACGCTTGCTTTTGTATCACACCTTTGTTAATTGCGTCGCAAGAAACGCAAATCAAAGCCCCTGAGTGCTAGAATTAAAGCATGTAAATATGAATTTTCAAGACATCGGATAGGATGCAGACGGCGTTTTACCGCCTTCACTGCTCTTAAGTCATTTTCATGTTTCAGAACACTTAAAAATTCACTTCACCTAATTTTTTCGATACCCATCAGGTATCCTAATTGCTGTTGACAGCTGCATCGTGATCCTAGTTGCCGTTATCAAAAGCAGTCAAGGAGAAATCACACTATTTTTCCACGATAATACAGGAGCACAACGTGAAAAAAAGCCGGCTATTTTTATTATCGTTCCTAATTGCCGTTTGCTTTAATGATCCCGCACTTGCAAATCAGGAGGACGCTGCTTTTTTAAGAAAAGCAGCCGAGCAATATATGCTCGCGCAGTTTGCAAAAACTCCCGGAATGAAGATAGAAGTCAGCGCCGGAAATATAGATGAAGGGAAAAATTACGGCGGACGCTGCGAGGGCTATCTTACGGCGCAGCTGCAGGGAAGGCGCATTCAACGTAATAATCAGGTCAAAATGGTATGCAAAAAGCCGTCCGGAGGTTATACCGTACTGGTTCCCGTTACCGTACGCAAGCTGATCCCTACGCTGACGGCGGTACAAAATTTACCCAGGCGTACGGTGCTTGATGAAAGCATGCTCTCGCAAAGCTACGTGGATGCCGATCTCAATTCGGCACAGGCCGTAACTGACATCACATTGCTTGAGGGATCCCGTCTTAAAAAGGATATAAAAGCAGGAGAGCAGATTAAAAACGGTGATTTTTGTATGGTGTGTCGCGGAGATCCTGTCGCCATAGAGGCCAAAACGGGCTCCCTGTCGGTAAAAACCTCGGGACAGGCCTTGTCAGACGGCAACTACGGAGATCAGGTACAGGTCAGGAATACCAAAACCCGCAAGCTGGTAAACGGCTTGGTTACGGCCCCGGGAGTGATCACAGTCCCGCTGTGATCCGTGTTTGATAACGGATCGAGAAGACTTACAATAGAAAACGCCTGCGTCACGATTTAAAAAATTTTTTTCTGAAAAGTTAAAAAAATTATTTAAAGAATTTTTAAGAGCTGACGTTAAGAAATTAAATGATTAAGAACGTTCCGAATTTTAACTATTAATGGAGCGTCAGAGAGAAAAGCCGAGGTGAAAATTATGACGATTGAGATCCTGAACGACCGTAGCATGAGTTCAGTTAAGAATGGTCATGCCGCGGCTTCTTCAAAAAAGATTTCAAAGGGTGACGAAAAGGTTGCTTCTGCGCCGGTAAAAAGTGACGACGTTAAGCTGACCGATTCTGCCAAAGCCTTTTCTCGTGCCAGTGCAATTGCCGTATCATCCGACGGTATAGACCAATCAAAGGTCGACAAATTGAAGGCGGCCGTCAGGGACGGGTCTTACAAGGTCGATTATGAGTCGGTTGCCGCCAAGATGCTTAAGGACGAAAGTGAGCTAAGCGCGATATTCGGCTGATTTGAAACGATAAACAACACCGTCTCAGTGCAGGAGCTGAGGCGGTGTTTTTTTGTATGTTCTTCTCAGCCCGCGCGCTTAATTACTTATTTTTAATAAAAAAAGAACTCATACCCCAAAAAAATACGCGCGGGCTAACTCCATGCTTACTTAAGCGGCAGTGCAGCTTCCTTCTTCATCCTTACCCTTTTTGGCGCCGCTCTTTGCTTTCTTAGCCTCACAAAGCTCGTCAGGCTCCAGCAAAGCGGCCGGAACCTGACGCCCCATCAAGGCATCGTCATCAGATCCGTTTCCGAATATATCATTACAAATACGCATGACATATTCCCTTTCCTCCTTAGGCAAACGCGCGGCAAAAGCAGTCTCCAGGGCCTTGGGCACCGAAAGACTTGCGCAGACGTTAAGCAACGAGGCTACTCTTACCAGAGATCGGGTGGAAAAGGGGGCAGATAATGAAGCGCGCCCCTGCTCGGGACACGAGGTATGTCTTAGCTCTTGCGCCAAATGCACCAACTTTTCAAGTATTTCATCATCAAGCCTTGAGCAGCGTTTCTTTAGGATCCTAAGCTCTACTCTTTTTTCCGGATAACCGACCTCCACAAAACGCCAGCGATCAAGAAAGGCCTGATTAAGCTGTCTTGTACCGTTATAAAAGCCCATGGCATCTCCCATTCCCTTGGTATTGGCCGTAGCGATCACGCGGAAGAAAGGAGAAGGCTCAATGATTTCTCCATTGTTTTGAGTGATGGTGAGAGCTCTGCCCTCAAGCACGTCATTTAAGGCCGCAAGCTCTCCAGGAGGCATAAGGTCGATCTCATTTAGGATCAGGATCTTCCCAAGATTCATGGCCTCTACCAGAGGACCGTATTGATATACGAGTTCACCATGCCTTAGTGTGGCATGCCCCATAAGATCGAAGGCCTCGGTGCGTGAGGAAAGAGTCAATTGCACAACCTCCCATCCAAGACGTGCCGCCGTTTGCAAGGCCATCGAGGTCTTACCGCAGCCTGCAGGTCCAGAAAGAAAAAGACAATCCTTTTGAGGATAGGCCAAATACAGCAAAAGCTGATTCAATACCGGCAGGTCGAATATATAGTTCTCATCGATGGCGGGTGGATTGGTTATATCATCAGGATCCGGTATCGTCATACTCTCAAGGCACAAACGTGAGGATGCAAATATTTCTCTCAAATTTACTTCAGCCATGCTGTACCTCCGTGAACACTGGATCCGGATCAACGTTTCTTGCAGGATCAGCTCCGACCTCACATATAGATTGGGCATTAACCTCGGTAATTTCAACGGATGTAAGATCTCGTCCCACAAAACAACGGCGACGCAACTTACCACTTATAAATAAGATCTTGCCTGCATGTATCATATCCATACAGCGACTGGCTAAATTGTTGTTTTGTGCATCTCTGACCGCCACATGAAGACGGGTGGAGGAAAAAGGACCGTCACCGGGATCGGGTGACGTTACCAGATCAAAAAAGATCATGCGTCCGTTCCTACCCTTATAGTATTTGATCTTAGGATCATCCATGACCCTGCCTACCAGCATTACTTGATTGTTCGACAAGAGAGTTCTCCTTACTTCAAAGAAATTAACTCCATATATGCTATAAAAAGCACCAAGTCACTCCCCCCGAAAACCGGCGCTTTTAGCCATTTTAGTTTTTTTGGGGGTTATCGAATGAATTCCTCTCTCTTCGATGCGATCTGGTAAGTTAACTTAAGATGAGAAAAGATCACGTAATTTCGATGCAAACGGCCGTTTTTCTTCGATGAATATTAAAGCGAGGTTGAGGGATAAGCTCTTCGTTTAAGACAGCGGCAGACTTATGATGCCGAGGAAGCGGATTTAAAATTTCCGCTTTTTTATTTAAGCACGTATTGTAGAAAGTTCCGGGGCCTAAGGGCCGGCTATGCCGTCCATACTTTGCTCCGAGGCTGCACACATAAAAAAGACGCCTTTACGGCGCCCTGTGGCGACCCCAGAGCCAAATCTTTATATGTTTTATCATTATAAATCAATATATTAGATATGGGTATTGCATTTTCTTGCACATAATTTATACCTGCTGAAGCTTATTTATTGAATTATAAGGGAATAAATTTTTTAGTATTTTTTACCTTCTTTTACTTCGTTTATTGTTCGCGGGTGTTGTTTTTGATCCGCAATCATTACCGTATTTTTTATAAATCTTCTTGTTTCATGAGAAACATAAGGCGGCCATTCTTCACTGTTAAGCAGAGCGAAAACGGAGGGAAAAAAATTGTAAGCTTACAGAGAGTGCTTTTCTGCACAGTTTGTTTTGAACAATTCCGATCGAATTTAAAAAAAACGGCAGAAAAGTCCAAGACGCATATTTCAAAAGCGCATTCTTATGCCGTTTGCTTTATGTTGGAATTTTTTTAATAAAAAAACAGATCCCAATAAGCAAACAAAATCGCCTTACAATTCAAATTGTTAGACCTTGGGGTGTCTCAACTAATCAATTTATGTATCTTTATTGTTTGCCGTTAAGTCTTTTATAACGGTAGCAGGCATGCGGGGGAGGGGACCAGATCACATCTTTTTTATATATTTCTGCGGCTTTCTGTTTGTTTCGACACCGATCCTTAGTTCGTATTTGACCCCAAGAACGGCACATGCTTTGTTACCGTTACAAATTGTTACTCTTATCAAACAGTTCAATTGTTTTTCGTATGTTTTTGTTTACAGCATTACCGTGTTCATTAATTTTTAAGACAAAGTGTCCAATAATTTTGATGTTTGACAATGAAAAATTAAATTGGCTTAGACAGCATAGGCAAGTGCCAGTACTTTTCTCGTCCCTTTCCTACCTCGTTGTCTTCATTTTCGTCTTTGGTAAATCCACGTAATATCAAACAATTAATCTCAATATTTGACAAGTAATTTTATATGTAATATATTACATTACGTACGGTGTACGTAATGTACGTACATATTACATGTTAACTGTATAAGGTGAGTGATTCATCTTGAGCGATAACCTATTGGAGGTATTGAATGAAAATATACAGACTAGAGTTGAGAGTTGACCAAGAGCTGATTGATTTTATTGATAAATGGAGAGAAAACCATTTTCATTTGGATATGAGTAGGTCAGAAGCAATAAGGACACTTATTATGCAAAACGCAGATGATTTTCATTTTACGAAACAACAGCGTTATATGTTTTTAATGCAACTTATGCAGTTAAAAAATTCATGCGTTGATAATTCGTTTCTTAGTAAAGAACAAATAGAAAATCTTATTGAAGCAACCATATCTGGACATGATTGGGCAATAAAAGAAATTATGCCAGCTGTAACAATATCAGAACCGGATAAAATTGCTGATGTACAATTTGTTTATGATGTTTTGGCTATGTTTAGCAGATTAAAATATAGTCTATCACTACTAAAAGATTCATCTGATAGCTTTAATAATTTAAAATTCAAAGGTTTTGATGATAATAAAGAAACAAATTTATGTAGTATCTGTAGTTACATACAAAAAAAACTAAAAAAATACCAAGATCTATTACCTCTAGATAATGAATTTGCTTATATGGAAATGAGACCACGTTATACTAAAATGCTCGAACGTTTTAATGAATATTCGAAGTTTGGAGCGTTAGACGAAGAACAGCTTGTTCAACTTAACAATATTTCTTGATATTTATAGAATTTCTTGATATTTATAGAATGTATTATAAATCTTAATAGTAAATCATGAATTTATATCATTCCCATTACAAAACAGTTGAATTGTATCGCATTAATGTAATGGAAATGATATTTTATATCTAATATTGCATGTATAAGCTATCTTGAATCTACTAAAAAGTTACTAAGTAAGATTTTACATAACAAGATTTACCTTTATAATATTCTGTTTCTGCATATGTCATTCTTTTTGATCAATGTTTAATTTTTTTAATAGTTGACAAGCTTCACTTATATTAGAATCGCAGGCAATGCTTAGATATTTTTCAGCATCTTTAGGTTTATAACGAACAACTTCACCTTCTGCGTAGTATTTTCCTAGCTCATAACATGCTTCTTCGTGATTAAGATCACACGCTTTTTTATAAAAATCTTCAGCCGAATGATAATTTTTGTTATAATCAAAAACTTTTGCCGCATAAAAACATCCATCTCCTTTTGAAATACCTTGTGAAGATGAACATGTTTTTATTAATGTTTGTGATGCTCTACTTCGAAGTTCAATATTATCACGTGTGTTTTTATTTAGTCCAACTGCTGTATAATATAAGAGACTACAAGATAAAGGATCATCAAAAAAGCAAGCTCTTTCTTCATAAGTTTGTAGTTCGTCATTGCTTATAATTTTGGGCGCAAAACCTTGATATGCATAACTAAATGCTTTTGAGCAATATTCAGCAGTGTAATTTGTTATTAATTTACATTGTTGTGAAGCATAATTAAATGCTTGTACTTGTAAATTATTTAGTTCCTTTACGTTTTGTGGATCTGATAAGTCTTTTTCTTCTTTTAAATATTGTGCAAGATAATCACAACTTCCAGCTTCTTTTAATGAACAAGCTTTCTTAAGATAATATTTTTCTTGTTCGTGATATTTTTTTTCTTTTGTGAAGTTTTTATCTTTATTGTATATAGCATATTGTAAAAATGCTTCCGCAACACGTCTACAGGCCATACCATTATTTTTTTTACATTGTTCTAAGTTATTTTCAAATTGTGTTAATATGCTTTCATCAGCTATAAAACTAAGTGTATGTAGTTGTTTTGGAATTTTTGTGTTTATATATTTTAGATAACAAAATAATCCAGATGAACATAAAAAAGTAACTACTATACCTGTTATTACTATAGTTTTAATTTTCATTAGATTTTCTTCTGATTTATATGCAATTACTTTTATCTGCTATATCTAATGTCAAATATCTGAAAGAAGAATTTGACGATCTAAACCAAATATATCTTTAAGTTGTTTATGAGAGTATGGAGCTGTTTGCGCTTTTTCTACCATTTTGATGAAATTACCGACAGTGATACCTGAACCATGAACTCCGGTTTCATCAATTTCTTTGCGAAGTTGAGTGTCAAATGTTTTGATGAAACCACCTGCAATATATGCAAAAAAACCAATTGGCAATTGGTAAGGACTATATTTGCTGATGTTTTCAATATAGTTATGCACCATACGGTTATGATGATCACCAGAGATTGAATACTTTGAATAAGCTTTGTTATCGATAATTGCTTGATAGCCATCAGCATCTGACAAAAGTAGTATATCTGGTGCTGACAATGCGCCTGTTTGTCCAAGATGTTGCGCATTGAAACCGAAAACATTTTTAAAGATATCTGTAGTGGCGATTTCAAAGTCAGTTGCTTCTTCTGTACCTTTAAAAGCCATCTCAAAATATGATGACATAAAAGCGCCAATTGCCCCATGAGGGTATTCTTTTTGAAGAACAGACTCTACCATTTGAGTTGTGGCGCCTATATCGTTAGCAATTTTGTCAACCAGAATGCTATTTATGTTTAAGACAGGATGCTTTAATGAGAATTTGATAAAAGCAGAACGAATTTTTTGTTCGGCAATTATAGTAGCGGTAATTGTTTTTGCTTTTGTCAGATCTCTGCTGTCTTTCTTGTGAAAAGGATCTAGTCCAAATTTACGCTGAAAATATTCGTGTTCATTGTAACGATCGATGAATGGTGGCTTATTTGACAGAATAGATGCTACTTCTGCTCTTTTATCTTCAAGAATAACAAGTTTACCGCTGTCTCTACGTGCTAGCTGTGTATATTCAATCCAGTTAATTATGGTATTAGCACAATCTAACAAATGACTAAAAGGGTGTTCTGGATTAACGGTTCCTCTACTTGGTCCGTAATCTTCAAAGAAACTTTTTGACAGTACTTGATCGCCATAGCTCCTGAAATCGATGATCCTAGAGACTATATATTCAAAGCATTTATTACTTTCGTTTTCTGCTTCAGTGATTACTATTTTTGCTATTTCTTCTTCAGTTAAGTAGTTGATTCTATTGTCAGATAAAAGTCTTAGTAGGAATCTAAACGGACGTATCTTGAATCTTTGATTGACTTGAACATTACGGGATATAGAAAAAGCGGAAGGAAATTGATATTTTAAAATCTGGTTGGTGAGAATTTGAACAGGAGGTTTTCCATCCATGATGGCTTCACCTGCAAGGGTAAGCATAACGTTACCAGAGGATTGTTGTTTGAAAATCAATCCTAGTGATTCTATCCAAGCTGCGTAGGTGCGTGCACCGCTTCCGCCGTGATCTCTTCGTTCTCCTATACGTTTGAGACCAGCTTTTTCTAGAGCTTCTTCATATGCTAGGTGGGAGTCTTTTTGTCCTTCCCATGCTTTATTTAGAGATAACTCAGCAAAGGTTGTAAGAACTTCCGGAACACTATCCAACCTTCTTTTTGGTCGCGTCACCCACCAGTAGTTCAGCATAATAAGAAGACTCCTTTTATTCTTTTAGATTTGGTTTCACAGATGCGTAATCAATTCCAGCAAATGAGTTTAGAACAGCATTTACAACAATATAGCTAAGTTTACAAGGAACAGCCATACCAATTTGCTTTCTTACACTGGAGTAATTCCCGAAAAATTTATAGTTATCCGGAAATGTCTGTATTCTTGCTCTTTCTCGGTTGGTTAATTCTCGATTTGTCCAGTGATAACCAGAAGTACCACCGCCACCTGATGCTGTTATAGTGTAGCTTGGCTTATTTGGATCAAGTTTTCTATAAATTTGGGATATTTTGGTTCGAGTCTTGATGCGTAATTCTTCAGGCATTTTATCTTCGCATTGCCAAACGTTTTTCCCTGGTTCTATGAAGGATAATCTGCGTACAACCGTGGCACTAAGTTTTTTTATTTCTTGATTGGGGGCTGTATTGGGAATGTTAGCTAAAGCTGTTTTTGCAGATACATCACAATTGACATAAGTAGTAGGATCTGGCACACGAAATTCAATGTTCTGATCATCCCTAATTCCTACAATAATGACTCTGTGACGTGTCTGAGGGATCCCGTACTGTTCAGCTTTGTACAGATTTGAAACTAGTCTATACCCTGAATTTCTCATATCATTTAGAATGATTTTAAAATCACCTGAACCTGCAGACCGAATGCCACTTACATTTTCAGCAATAAACCACTTAGGTTGATAGTGACGTAACACTTCAACGCCATACCAGTAAAGCTGACCAAATTTGGAGTTGGCTATACCTTGGTGTTCTCCAACATTGGAAAAACTGTTGCAAGGGAAGCCATAGGCAAATGCGTCAATAGGACCAAGTGATTTAATATCAAGATCACGAACATCGCTACAGTAAACGCTTGTTGGTGATTCTGGGCAGATATTATGCCTGTATGTTTCGCATGTATCAGGATCGTAATCATTCGCCCAAGCATGAATGATGCTGTAATTAAAGTCATCACTGTGGGCATTCATAGCTCCACTGGCAAGTCCGCCAGGGCCGCAGAATAGCTCGCCTAGTCTGAATTTAGTAGTCATTATTTTGTCTCTGTTTATACGTGGTGCCACGTTCACAACGGTCTACTGCCGTAGCAGGTTTGACTACATTTTATAAAGAAAACATCTTAATTGCAGCTATTGAAAACTTAAAAGTCGTGAATTGTTGGCGGAGGAGGTCAATTAACTTTTTTTGTTAGAGGATCACAAAATTCCCAATTTATTGCTTCAGTCCAGCCGGTATACATATAAGGTGTTCACCCTTCCCACAACTTTTACACAAGGTGAAAAACGGCATTTCCCAATAAAGGGAAAAGGCTTTCTAAAGCCGTTTCTGTGTCGTTTATTGGCTTTTTGGTAAGTTTAAGTGCTTTTCTGCAGACTGCCTGCCATGAGTTTTGATGTTGGTTTTCTGAATTTAAAAATCCCAATTTGTAAAACCGCATTCTCAGGCTGTTTGTCTGATAAAAGTTGGGAAAATAACTGCAGACAACGAAAAAGGTAAATCTGTTTTTGAGATACTGACGGTAAATTTTTTTGCCAATAACTGCAAACGGCTTGTAAATGCCGATTACGCAGTGTTTGTTGGGATTTTGCAACATAATCGGATTTTTAAATAAGTACCGTTGCAAACAGCAGGATCTTCAACGTTTTTATCCTGTGTATGTAGCATAATGCTTTAAGGTTTTTCCCGGCAGATCTGATTTTCTTTATGATTGTGCCGGTTGTTGCAAAGGAGTAGGCAGGATGAAATGGCGGACTGCCGGTGCAGAAGAAGGGGCTGTGAAACTTGTCTTTGCTGTTAAGAAAGTGGTGTTACTTGGTGTCTTCATCATATTTGCTTCTGTATTGTCATGCACGCAAGCAAATGCAAAACCCGGGTATTTAACCATGATCATTAAAGATTTGGTACGGATAGATATCCCTGAAGAATGGACTGTCAGCAGTTTCGACAGGAGAAAAAACATTAAGGAGTTTGCAGATAATTTGACAAGTGATCACGAGGGCAACATACCTGCCTTATCGGCAAAAGCAGCAAAGGGTTATTGGTTCTTAGTCAGGGTGAAAGTTGACGATTTGGCTGGTAATGAACGGGTGTCACAAGACGTTCTGAATGACGGCATACGTACATACGGAGAGAGCTCTGTTTTGGATTCGTTACTTGGCACGAAAGAGGAGCTTGCAACAGAGATAAAAAATAGCCTGCTGAAGATAGGATTGAATCTTGTTGATAATAAGGTAACGACTTCAGTGACATCGTTCGACGGAAAAACAGCATTAAAAGTCAGCTACAGACGAATGCAGCCGAATCCTGATTATGTTGACAGAGTAATTACCGTTGAGCAGTATCATGTGTATTTGGGAGACAAATTTTTGCTTCTTACCTTATCTTACGGCGAGAAAGCTCCGGATTGGCGGGAAATTAAAGATGCGATCTTCGGGAGCATTCAGATTAACAGCAAAGGCTGATAATCTCTGAAGGCACAGCATCCGGAGAGATACCGAATGCTGTGAAAGTCTCTGGGCTTTTCCGGTTGTGTCCGTATGTGCTGCCGTTCTTCGAAATCGGGGCGATTACGAGCGGAATTGTCTGACTATTCCGTAATCTCTGGCAGATCTCAACGTGTTAATGACTTCTTCCTGTGTCAGCCCCTTTGACAATCCTGCGTGTTCGAAGGCCGTCCAGATCTCACGTTCGCTCAATCCCTTGGACATCAGGCGGAAGGCTCGTCCGGCCATAACGGATAAAGTACTGTTGATAGTACCCTTTTGAGCTGCATAAACTTGATCAAGCCATTTTTTTACCAGTCTGCGACTGCCGGCACATGCTTGAGGAGAGCATGTAACAAAAGTTTGCGGAGGCAGTGACGTTGCCGGCACTTCTTTTACCGCTTTGGGAAGGATCCCGGCAAGATTTTCCGGCAGTTTGGGAATGTCTCCGTTCAAAAGATAACGTGACGGAATGTATCTGTTGAACAGTTGCAGTTTTGTTTTTGAGACAAGATCTTTTTCTTCCTGAGACCGGTTTTGTATATATCTGCAGGACATCGGCGCCACAATTACCCCTCCTTTTGCGCGTATGTCCACGTTTTCTGCCAATACTCCGGCACAGGAACTGAATTGCGCAGAGTGAGCACATCTGAAATAAAAATGCATCCCGCCTGACGGCGTCACTACAGCGGCTTTCCAGATCTCAGATGCGATTTTGACAGATTTGCTCTGCGTGAATGTTTTTAAATTAGGATCCTGCGGAATACTTGAATAACCATGCGGACAAAGTTCTGATGATACGGGCAACTTCATTGCGTAACGAGTAAGCGGAAATCCTGCCAGTTCTTCGAGTCCGTTCTTTTTTAATATTCGGATAAGTGATGACAATCCGAAGGAAACATTCACATCTCCTTCCCGTTTTACATCACAATCGATTACTATGATGTTGTTAAGTTCCGTGGGAAGAAGTAATTCGTTGACACCGCGATTTCGGTAGAAATTCATTGCACTTGTGTCATCATGGGAAAAGTGCTTGCCCTTTGATTTCCAAGCCGTCAAAGGTTTTTTGTCTCTGGCCGGTACCCACCTGAATCCGTTTCGTTTCACAAAATCAAATACTGTTATAACCTGATCACGGGATTGAGCTGCGGCTCTCGTCAGGATCGGCTCTACATGACTGTCAAACATGTTTTGTCTCCCGTATTTTTGATTATTGGAAATGTTATTTGCAGAAGTGTCGGGAAAAAACCAATAAGCAACAGTTTGATTATTAAGATGTTTTTTAAACAGTTTCCAAAACTGAAAAATAATCCGATTTCTGCAAACAGCATTCTTAAGCCGTTTGAACAGGATCTGTTGGGATTTTGTTTACTATATTTCAAGTTCAGACAAAACTTACTTATACAGTCTTCTGACAGAGGAGCCTGACTTGCCTGATCTCTAATCTTTTGTATGCATATTGCTGACATAAAAAACAGTGCTCTTTATTCTTCAAACAGAAAATCATCATCAGGATCCGACGGAAATCCTGAATACTTACAACCGCCGAAAATACTGTCAACATCAGTAGGAAGACCGTAATTACGATTTTCTGACGGTGTATTGCAGTCATGTTCTTTTTCAGAGTTTGTTTCCGGATCCTGATCAATTGGCGATTTATCAATTTGCTTTTTGCGAAGTTGTTGCAACGTGTGCTGATAGAAACCGCCTTTCATGACGTTGTTTTGTTTTATTTCCTTATCCTCAGTGGTAGCGTTTTTTACTTCACCGGAACTTAGGTCAGTTTTTTTAGCTTCTCTTTCCTGTTTCGGCTGAGCTTTAGCGGGGGCCGTTGTCCGTTCTTTCGGGGAGTACGCTGTATTCGGTACGATAAAAAATTCTGCGGTACTGATTTTTCCCGAGGTAAGGTTTTTATAGGCGCAGTCAGATTTGGTAGTCATAGTCTTGTTCTCGCCGTGGAAATAATGAAGAACTGATTGTTTCCACGATTTGCGAGTTTCCGGACGGCGTTTGTGAGAGTTGCACCATTCTTCGTAATTGCGGTACAGGGCACGAACGGATCTGTTTGCCAGTTCACCGGGAGGCAGAGTTTTGTACCAAAGCAGACATGTGAAATCCATGCTGTTTTCTCCTGATCCGTGTTCGCTGAGGTACTGTCTGATCCATTCGACGGTCGGAGTACTTTCACAGTCAAACTGTTTTATGGATGCATCAAGTTCATCGCACTTTGTGAAGAAATCGGTAAATCTGGTTCCGCGGCGTCCCTCCATGCGGATCAGGCCGCGTAGTCCTGCAAGAAACAGGTAGTTGCGAGCCTGGGCACTTCGGATCACGGTATCTATATCTTTTTTTTCTTCATTGGTTTTGAACTGATGCAAAAAAGGAATTGGAGCTATGCGTTTTCTGCAGGTCCAATCGGAAAAATGCGGTAATACATTGGCGGCAAAGACCAGAAGTGCCTGAATTTTGGATTGGAAAGGCTGCTTGCTTTTGATGTTGATCTGAACTACGCCTTGTGATGTCAGATTTTTGATATTGGCCTGATCCTGATCCGACATTTCTCCGCCGTGAACATCGTCACCTATGCACAGCGATTTGCATAAAAGAGGAGCAAGAAAGAAGTCCTTTGACAATTCGTATAATTGCTCGTGTACGACGTTATCTGCTCCGAGCATGTATTCAACAGCCTGAAGCATTTTGGTTTTACCGCAGTTTCCTTCTCCGTGAAGTAATACGCATCCTTTCCACGCATGACTTCTTGAAATGCAAAATCCGACGAATTCTTCAAGAACACGTAACATTTGCGGACGGTTATCAGCCCACTGCACAATCATTTCAAACATTTCCGGAGACTTTGCAGACGGATCGAAAGAGCAATTCAGACAATTGGTTACGTATATGTTGCGTGAATATCTGAGCATCGTATACGCGCCTCCTTCTTTAAACGGCCTTTTATAAGCATTTTCTGCCAGTACTAGGATCCCGTTTAACAAAGGAATGTATCTCCAGTCAGCGCGTTTTACCCTGTCAGAAGACACGCTCAGGCTGTCGATGATTTCTTTTTGGATATACGTTTCCGATTTTTGTATGTGATAGCTTTTTAAAATTCCTCTGACGTGTTTTTTCAGGACCTCCTGATTTTCTGTGTAGCCGCGTATGTTCCAAGATGCTATGAAAGACGAATCTTCAAATTGACATAAATTCAGAGCGTCAAAAAGCCAGGAAAAGAGGCGATCCTTGTTGTTAAGATCCAGCTTTTCTTCGCCGTTACGTCCGAAAGGGCAGGGATCCAGTTTGGTGACGTTCCCTTTTTCGTCGGAAATTTCGTATTGGAAGATGATCGGTCTGCCTTCGTCATCTTCTTCTTTTAAGATCTCGGAAACGATGGACGCGATCTCACCGTTGCGCAAGTTTCCTCTTTCTTCATCCAATGCTGCAATAAAGAGTTTTTTGATGGTGTTGCGTATTTCAACCGGTCCGTCCAGAAGATCCGCATGCTGAGGTTCCATCATTCGATGCAGATTGAAACAGGCATGACGGATAAAGTCACGATGATGTCTGCTTCCTGCAAGCAGATGTGCGGTATGTACATCGTTCAGAATACGATCACGTGCGTCAAGACATGCCGGAATGAGAGATTTCAGTTCCATTCTCAGCGCTTCTACAGGATCTGTATTTTGAAAAGGTGTGATCTCGTTTTCCGTATCAGACATTTTCATGTTCTCCCGTTATTTCATCAGTCGTGATCAGTTCCGTTCTTACGAAAATAAAAAACTGAGGAAACGGATGATCAGTCAGATTGCGACTTTTAGATAAGTTGCAAGCGTTGTCTCCGGAGGCTCTTTTGTGCGTTTTGAAGGCATCAAAACAGAACCTGATCCGGTTGAAACGGCGGATGTAAATGATGGGCAGCATGGAGCGATCCCGCCTGAAAGCAAATTTTTTCATGCTTTGAATACTCTTTTAAAAGTTAGAACAAACGAGCGCGAATAACGCTATTCACGCTGATCCGTATTCAGAGAAGCAGAATTTAGACGGGACAAAGCGGCAAGACTTCAGGTGCAGGAATATCACCGCAGAGGTGATCAAATCGTCATTTTTTGGCTGTTTTTATGTTTTGCGCTATCATTAAAGGTACGTTTGATTGTTACACCCTGTTTATGACAGCGCGATTCAGCTCGATTTAGTTTGAATATTGTGTAATCTGACGATTTGTTCCGGATTACCGAAAACCTGACTTAGTCCCGTTTGATTAGCTGCTCTGAGCAGGGATTTTTTTATGCCGAAATATCTTCGGAACTTTCACATCCCGAATGGGCTTCAAACCAAGCTTGCACGTTTACGCGTTTGTAACGTTTGACGCGTCCGACGAAGTTGCAGGGTTTGGGAAAATCGTCGAATTTTTTGGAAATCCTGATTGCAGTTGACAGCGAAATGCCGTATTGGGCAATGATCCATTTACGGTCGATGTAAATTGGACCGTTGACGTTTTTTTCATTTTTCATGTAAACCTCCTGGTTGAGTTTGAAGAAAGAATTGTCAGTAACTTTCATTTGTATTTATGAATAGTTAAGCCTGCAAAAACTATCATACAAGATGTTTTTTTTATTTCTATCGGCAGTTGGCGGAATCCGCCAATGTTTGATTTGTGTCATTTCGATACCTGATTCATACTGCTTGTTTCCAGTCTATAGGGTGCTCTCGCCCTTTTTCCAAAATGATCAGGAACGGTTTCGGAAGCTTGTTTACGAGCCATTCATTCCAAGCTTTGAGAACTGTACGTACCGGTTCTATACGTCTGCTTATATCGTAGGTTTTTTCCAGAGTATCGCGGGTATCGTGGGTCAAAGCGCCTTCTGCCGCTTCAAAGGAAAACATCGGTTTTGTATATCCGGTTTCAGGATCCGTTACGCATTGTTCCTTGATCCAGGTTCTGATGGTGGTTCTGATGCCGTGAAAATGAGAAACTTCGGAACCTACCAGCTGACGCCACGGTTCGCGAATTGTGTTGTCTCCTATGGGAGCCGGCGACGGATTGGCCGGAGACTGAAATACGAAATCGGATCCCAAGGCATTTACGGCCTTTAAGTATTGTAGCAGCTCTTTGACGGGATTTGTAAGAGGCTTGATTAGAATGTGTTTCGTTTTGTTGGCGCCTTCGGCATCGACCGGAATCTTTATGCTCATGTTTTTCGTGTCAATCCATGACCAGCGCATGAGTCTGAATTCACCGAAACGGAATCCGGTGAGAAAACACATGAGGTAGGCGGCGCGGTAAAACTCTGCGGTTTCGGCCAGCGGCTGCACCACTTTTTCTATAAAGAAGTCAGGATGCACCGCAACATGGTGTTTCGGTTGCTCTCTGGGAAACGGACTGTCATTGTTATTCAGCAAATCGGAAATTGGATTGTTATCAATGATCGCGTTGTTACATGCATGACGCAGGATCTGGTTAAGCAAGGCTACGCCGTTATGTTTGTTGTTGGCCGTCTGCTGTATACATCTGATCTTGTCGATTATGATCTTTCTGGTCAGATCATTGAGTTTGTACTTATGAAGAGGGTACAGGGTGTTCTTCATCAGGCTCCTCAGATTATCCTGACGTCCGGATCCTTTTTTGTGGGTTACGATCCAGTGTGACATGTATATTTCAAAGTAGTCGATCAATGTCGGGCAGCAGGAGCTCCTCTTTTTATAGGTGATATGCTCTTTTTTCAGCTTTTCTAATTTTGCTGAAGCTGTTTTGTATTCCATCTTGCCGTATTCACCGAGTAACACGGTTTTCGCTCCGACTCTGGCATACCATTTTGCAAGACCAGTTCCTTTGTTAACGGCAACGATCAAAGAGTCGCCGCAGTTAAACTGTATGGTCTTTCCTTTGATGTTTCCTGCTTTGGCTTCTTTGATCAACCTTGTGATACAGCCTTTGATTTCCTGCACTGTTTTTCGTTTTGACATTTGTTCTCCTGATGTTGGTGTCTTTTCTGCTCCGTGATCGTCATCGGATTTGTAACCAGACAATCTTAAGGGATCAATTTTTGTCTTTCGGTCGTTTTAGGCTGAATCCGCCGTTCCTCAAAAAAGGTGAAAAAGCATGACTGAACCAGGCTACGTTCTTGCATTTTTTCTTGCAAAATTTAAAGCAGTTCTTGCAAAAAAACAAATGCAAGAAACGAGTTACTGAAGTTTTTTGTCACAAATATTCAGAGTTTTTCAGAAGCTTTTTTACAGCTCGAAAAAGGCTTGGGAATGCGGTTTGTAAGAGGTATTAAGGACGCTTGAAGAAAAAAAAAGCACGTTACAGATACGTGCTTTTTTGGCGACCCCAGTAGGAATCGAACCTACAACTAGCCCTTAGGAGGGGCTTGTTATATCCATTTAACTATGAGGTCAACGCACGGCATTATAGCAATTTTCGTGCGCTTCTTCCAAAAAATGGCTTTGGCCTCCACAAAATTTAGTTCTAATGAAAAAAATTAAAGCATGGGTACGGCCAGATCGTGCAGTCTGATATTGAGCAGATTGTCGTCAAGCGAGTTGCTTTTTAGAAAAGCGGTATTGCGATCAACCCTTTGAACGGTATAGGTTCCGCTTGCCCTTTCGCTTTGACTAAAGCTGCGTCCGTCAGGATCATAGCCCTCCGAATACTGCTCTATGGCAAATTTCATACCGCGACGTATGCCGTTCTCAGATCCCAAATTAATGATGAAGCCGTCATCCTCTATATCTATGATCTCCGCCTGAACCGAACGGCACTGTAAAAGGCCCGTCACATCCTCGGCAGCCCTTTTAGCCAAATCGTTCATACGTCTTCCGAAATCACTGCCGGCAAAAAGCTCCGATCGCATATCTATATATTGCCCCTGCTTAAACGGCCAGTCGGCAACCATGTCATATTGCTTGGAAAACACACACATGCCGTCCTTTGCATCGTATACATTGACACCAAAGGAAAGAGTGCGCGTTCTTTGATAAAAAAGCTTATCCCAAACCCCGTTTCCCGCATCCGCAGCCGCTGCCGTATTGATGCTGCCCGTGATCAAAAACTGCGCATTTCCCTGCCTTGAGGCCGAGATTATTTCATCCTGCAAGAGCTGATCGGGTGAGGAAGGTCCCAATGTTCCGCGTAAAACGGCATTGCTTTGCGGACGCATGAGCAACGAGGGGGACTTAGCTATATGTGAAAACACGGCCCTTGAGAGCTCTTTGTTTATATTGTCTATGCCGGCACTTCCCTGATATGCATTTTGATCGGCATACACAAAGGTTAAGGGCAAAACCGCCTTTTTTATCGAGGAGGCGGCACAGGTAGAAACGCGGCTTTCATCCAGCAAAACCTTGACGACCACCTCTACCCTGCCGCGGGTATTTTGCTCGGATACCACCACCACCTTTCTGACGGGAACGGCGCTTTGAACCTTAGTCCCGCCGGAGCCTAACACTCCGTCCCTAAAATCCTGTACCGTGGTAACCTGTGCTCCGGCCTCGAGCATGGCATTGCGTATGGCATCGTTTACGGCAGCATCGCGGGCATTTCCCACCGAATCGAGCACGGCGGCAGATCCGGTCACGGTATGCCAGCCGGCGTAAGCAGATCCTGATATACACAGCAAGGCACTTAGGGCTATGATGCTTAGAGTATTACGCATAACTCCTCCGTCTGAAATCCATCATTTGGCACTGAACTTGCATTATTCATACCTAAAATATAAATATGTGACGTAATGATGACACGATTTAAATAATTAATTTCATGCAGTATGCAGGAGAGGCCCTCATGAAAGCAAATATCCTATTGATTGCGGCGTTTATCATGGCTTTGTCCGTGAACGGATGCGCGGCAAATAATGCCAAGGGAGGCAATGAAAGCATATATGATCGTCCCGGCATGGAGATAAGCAAGACGGCCTCTCAAATGGCCGATACCCTGTGCGAAACCTTTAAACATGATCTTGAGGCTAAGGCTCGTAGCGATCACAGTGAATTTAAGAATTTCCCGATTGTAGGAGTAACCTCCTTCGTTGATACCGACACCTATGAGAATGCCGGACATTTGGGCAGAAGTCTGGGAGAGTTTTTCATTCACGAGCTCGACCGTCGCGGGATCCCCGTCGCCGAATTTAAAACCACCGGCAGTCTCAGCATCACCGAGGACGGCGAGGACATATTCTCCCGTGATTACAAGAAGCTCAAAGGGCAGGCCAAATTCCGTCATCTGCTTGCAGGGACCATCACGCGCAATGAATACGGCGTAGTGCTGTCTGGACGTATCATAGACATGCAAAGCTCTCAGGTACGCGGATCGGCCACGGGCTTCATCCCATATAAATATCTGCCCTATTGCTATCGTACTCGGGAAAAGAATTGTTCCTTTGAAGGCAGTATTTCGTATTCAACCTATATTCCCTCATCAAAAAACATAAATTCCGGCACTGCGGTGAGCTCCTCGGGTAATGTAACGGACACCGTCACCTCCGTACATGCTACGGTAAGCGACTCCTCGACCTACGTCTCGACAGTAAAGAGCAACGGTAATATGCGTGAGGACGCCGCCGCGCGCACCGCTCGGGAGAAGCTTGAGCACGATCCTCTTTTTAATGAGAAATATTACCCGCAGGGGGCCAAAACCTCCCCCACCTCAAACGGTAATTACGAGCAATTCATTCATGATAAGGGCTCCATGCGCGGACATTCCTCCGTGATCTATCCTGCCGATTCTTATCTTTACGGCGGACACTTGGTACGAGATGTGCATGATCAAAGTCAGTACCAAAGAATAGAGGACAATTAATGCTTTTTACAGGCGGTTTTATGAAACTCAGACTTATTTGCACGGCATTAGTTGCAATGACGATGCTGGGAGCTTGCTCGGGAATGCTGTCAAGCACCTCCTTTACGCGAGATCTGGCCTACACGGATACCGGAGTCCATCGTCCCGATGAATTTCCCATCCTGCACGCCACCGGCTATGCTTCGATCTCCAGACAGCCCGGGCGTACCCAGGCCGAAAAGGAAATCACCGCCATGCGGGCCTCCAAGATTGAAGCCTACAGGGAGCTTACCGAGCAGGTAAACGGGATCTATGTTAAAGCCGACAGCGCCGTCGACGGTAATACCCGTCAATTGCGTGACGGTATCAAAACTCAGGTTGAAGGCTATGTGCACGGCGCCCGCGTGATCCGTCAATATCCGGTAGGCGACAGCTACGCTACCGAATTGGAGCTTGATACCAAGATCATTTATGACCTGTACGATCTGAGAGGAGCATTGTAATGAATCAGTTTACGGCATCCCCGTCCCCCGCCGTTTTACCGGTGGCATTCTTTATTAAGGAGCAAGAGCAAACTCTTGCGACCCTGCACGATCTTCTCATGCGTGAAAGACTGGCCCTGAGACATCGGGAGTTAAAGGACGTCAACGATTTGGCACAGAAAAAATCCGCCCTTATGGTTAAGCTACAGGCCAATGATCAAAAGATCAGACTGCATCCGGAGGCTAACCTACTGAAAACCGTCTTTAAGGATCGCGTGGATGCGATCAAGACCGCGCTTAAGGAATGCAAGCGCCTAAACGGTATCAACGGTCGCCTTATAAACCTTGCCTTAAATTCTACGATCAGACTTTCTGCAGTGCTTATGCAGACCCGTGATCGCGTAACCCGCAATTTAACCTACAACGATCACGGCCGCACCACCGCCCGCGGCCCCATGCGCCTGAGCATAGAGTGTTAATATGCTTTATTTTGGTGCATAGCGGGTTTTAAACCCAGCTCGTGCACCTTTTGTTTAAGATCCCATTTGAATGGGGATTTGTTTTTATAGCACAACCCCCGCTTTGCTTTCTTAATATTTTGATCTTTGACAGGGGTTTTTCCGTGCAATCAAATCAAGATCCCGCAATCACCGGCCAAGGCGGTCTCAAGCGCTCCTTCGGTCTGTGTGAAGCTATTACCATCACCGCCGGATCCGTGATCGGCGTAGGTTTGTTTACCGTCGGCTCAAATGTAGTCGGTACATTGGGGGCCGCTGTGATCCTGGCAACGCTGGTGGCACTTGTGATCAGCGTCTACCCGGCCATGCTGTACGCAGAAATGGGAGCCGCCCTGCCCTATGCCGGCGGTACCTATCAGTTCGCCTCTCTGGGCTTAGGTCGCGCTGCCGGCATGCTGGCAGGCTGGAACTTCATCATCTCGCTGGTGGCGGTCACCGGAGGTGAGGCTCTGGCCTTCTCTTACTATTTCAAGACCTTACTCTCCGCTTTGGGTATAGATCTTGAAATGTCCGACGTAATGCTGGCCTCACTCGTTTGTGCCGCCTTTATCATTGCCAACGTTTTCGGCGTTAAATTTACCGGCAGATTGCAAAACGGTTTTATGTTTTTCTTCTGGGGTGTGGCCGTGATCTGGTTTTTAACCATGATCCCCAATATTCATCTGCCTTACTTTGTTAAGGCGCCCGAATTCCTGGATTTTAGCGGTGAAGCAAGCTTCATGTCCCAGGTTTGCCTGATATGGTGGTGCTTTGCCGGCTTCGAGGCCTGTGTAGCCATGGGTGAGGAAATACGCTTCCCCCGCATCACGCTACCGCGTGCGCTCTTTTTAGCTCCCTTTGTAGTCTTTGCCGTCAATGCCCTCTTCCAGTGGTATCTGGTCGGCATCACTCCGGCCGAGGAGCTTAAGGCCATTGCCGAGGCCGACGCCCCCTTTGCGCAGGCCATGATGTCTGCGGGGATCTTAGGCTTCCCGCTTATATTGCTGGCTGCCGGCATCGCCTTCGGCGGTGATTTCTCCACCCTGAACGCCTCGATCGCAACGCCCCCTCGTTATCTTTTTACTATGGCTCGCGACGGCTCCATGCCCAAGATCTTTGCAAAGGTCTCCAAGCGTTATCAGACCCCCTATGTGGCGGTGATTTCCTTAGGCCTGCTCTCAATTGCACTGGTAGCCTCGAACTCACTCATCTACATTGCCTCCCTGTCTTTGTTTGCCGATCTCTTTTACTACGTAATCGGCATCATCGCTGCTTTGGCCCTGCGCAAGCGCCGCCCCGATCTTATCCGTACCTATAAAGCCCCCTTCATCAGCATAGGAGCGCCGATCTCCGCTCTCATCTACCTCTATATGATGACCGAGCTGGATGTCGACGCATTCATAACCGGAGCCGCTTGGTGCGTATTGGGGCTTGCCGTGTACTTCATCTGCAAGGCTAAATACGGTAAGGCCGGTGAATTTAAGCTGGATATGAAGATCTCAGGCGCAGATGAGATCCCCACCGCCGCAGAAAGAGCTCACCTCGATCGTGAGTATCTGACCTGGAGGATCGTGGTAGGAACAGCCTGTATCCTTGCCGTCTGCCTGTTCGCCGTACCCTTTGTTTTTGCGTAAGGGATAAATAAGCTTAAGGGGGCGTATAACGCCCCCCCTTCTTTTTTCCATGTCCTAAGATTAATTTGCCTTACGAGCTTCCATCTCCAGCTCATGCAAAGCCTGTCGCAGTATCCAAGCCTTAGCAGGATATTTATGCAGATAACGACGGCGCACGTATTCTGATTTTTTGATAAAGGGCTCAGTGTCAGGCTCTATGATCTTGACCCTGCCCTTGTGGCGAAGTCGCGACAAATCTATGTTTTCAAGCTCGGCCGTAAGCTCGCTTACGAAGGTCCCGGCCTTAACGGCCTCGTCCTTCACGATCCCGCGCTCGCTTTCGCTTAATTTATCCCACACCGCATATGACATAAGTAATACATAATTCATGCGCGCATGACTGGTAATGGAAAGATAATGCATGTAATCATCGAGATGATTGGACACGATCATGGATACGGGTAGCATGATCCCGTCCAAATAACCGTGCTTTACGGCATATACTCCGCTCGTGAAGGACATCTCACAGGGCTCGGCATTCATAGCAAAAAGATAATCCTCATCGGGCCCCGGACCGCGTACCCAAAATCTTTGTCCCTCCATATCCTCAGGCGAATACACGGGACGGTCACGCATCAGGATCTGTAAATACCCGCCGTACCATACGTCAAGACCGACCAGATGCGAGGCCACCACGGGAAAATTTTTGAGGCCGTTTTTTATAATGGGATTGCCGGGCTGCATGATGGTTTCAAAGGTGGCAGGCTGCATCAAAAACGGCACTCCCAGAAGCTCAATACCCGGATCCTGTGTTCTTAAACGGTTAACCGGAACCAAGGACAGATCCAAAGTATTCACTACGGTATTTAGTACTATGTCCGAATTAACGGCTGACGGAGAAAAAAGATTTTGCTCGATCAAAATCATCCCGCCCGTTCTTGTTGCGACGTTCTTGGCAAACTGCCTTAGGGCCTCGACGAAGGGGGAGTATGAATTGTCCTCAAGCGCATAGTGCAATATCAAAGGCTCGGTACGCTCGGGTACGCTTTTTTTTTCGCCGCCACCCGAGCAACCCGTGCAAACAAGCAAAAGCCCCAACGCTAAAACAAGGGCTGAAAGAGACGATCTGAACATGATGTATGTAGTTATTAACGCAATTTATTAAATCCTACGGATACGAAATCGCCGCTCGTTTAAGGCACGGCTTAAGACGAAATCTGCAACCTCATCGGAGATGCTTGTACCCTCTTTCCTGCATTAACGTAAAGAAGATCAGCCGGGAATGATCATGCCCTCGTCACGCATTTTGGCTATCTTATAACGCAATGTACGCGGACTTATCCCGAGCTTTTCGGCCACGGCCTGACGGTTTCCGTGCAGCTCTATGAGCGCATCCAAAATGATCTGAAATTCCTGCTGCTTAAGCTCCCCTCCCAAATTGGCAGGGATCCTTTGAGTACGCAAAGGATCATTTAATGCGCCGTCCGCGTCGTCGGGGACGTCAGTATCCTGACGCTCCTCCAGCACGGGAGCGACAAGTGAGTCATCACTGCCCTGCAGGGCCTCATCAAGTCCCTGCTCATCAAAAATAATATCGCCCTCGCTCACACTCTTGCCGTTACATAAAATAAGCGCACGCTGCACTATATTGTCAAGCTCACGCACGTTGCCCGGGAATGAATAGCCGCTTAATTTGGCACTTGCAGCATCGCTTATTTCAGGAATTGCCTGATTCATTTCGCGAGCATGTTTTTCCAGCAAAAAGCGGGCGATTGGAACTATATCCAAGGGACGATCCTTAAGAGCCCTCCAGTGTAAGGGGAAAACGTTAAGGCGATAATAGAGATCCTCTCTGAATTTATGCTCGGCCACGGCCTGACGCAGATCGCGATTTGAGGTTGCAATCACGCGTACGTCCAAAGCTATGCTCTTTCTTGATCCCAAACGCTCCACCTCTCGTTCCTGCAGAACGCGCAGCAATTTAGCCTGCAGGCTGAGATCCATCTCGGTGATCTCGTCCAAAAGTATGGTTCCGCCCTGAGCCTGCTCGAATTTGCCGGGACAAGCCTGCACCGCGCCCGTAAAAGCGCCCTTCTCATACCCGAACAGTGTTGATTCAAGCATGGTATCGGGAATGGCCGCACAGTTGATGGCGACAAAGGGACCGCCGGCTCGAGGCGATTTGTCATGCACGTAGCGCGACAAAATTTCCTTACCCGATCCTGAAGGTCCCGTGATCATAACGGTGGCATCGCTTAAGGCTACCTTAGCCGCCAGCTTTAACAGCTCACCTGTGGACGGATCCTTCCATACGGGCTCGCCCTTTACCACATATTTAACCGGAACATAGCGTGAGACCTGATTTAGCAGTACCTCCGGAGCAAAGGGCTTTGACAGATAGTCCACCGCTCCGTCACGCATGGCCGCTACCGCTCCGTTGATATTGGCATACGCGGTCATGAGCAGTACCGGCACGGAGGGGTATTTTTCATGAATGCTGTTTAAAAGCTTATGCCCGTCCATACCGTCCATCTGAACGTCGGTGATGACCATATCGGCCACACGGCGCGAGAGGATCTGCAACGCTTCCTCGCCCGATCCTGCCTCCACGCAGGCATAACCTGCCAGCATCAGCGTATCGCAAATGGCCTCACGCAAACTGCTGTCGTCATCAACTATCAGGATCTGGCTTTGGCTCATGTTATTTCCTCAATTACCCTCAGGCAGCCTCCGTAGAATTAGGCTCACCCTGCTTTATATATTCGGGGATCATAAGTGAAAACACCACCGGATAGGCGGGGGTTTCACCCAGCTCGAGACGACCGTGATGAACGCGCACGACCGCCGCCACCACCGCAAGTCCCAAGCCGGTACCGTTGCTCTTGGTGGTATAGAAGGGCTCGAAGATCTTTTTCCTCATATCCTCGGGGATCGCGGGACCGTTATTGGCCACCTGCAAAACGATCATATCCTTTTCCTTTCTGAGCACTATTTTAACCTTTTTGGCTCCGGCTTCGACGGCATTGGCCACAAGATTTGAAAGAGCCCCGGACAGGGCCGTATTATTTCCCAAAATATGCATGGGAGGCTCCCCGATCTCGGTTGCAAGTTCGGCTCCGGCACGGGTGATCACGCTTTGCACGGAGGAGATGCAGTCGTTTACCAAATCCACCGCCTCGATGCAACTTACGCTTTGGGCATCCGAACGGGCATACATCAGAATATCGGATACCTGGGCCTCAAGAGCCTCCAAACGGGACATAAGCTTTTTCTGGAAGGCATTGCGCGACTGCGAAGGGAGACGCGGATTGGCCAAATTTGCTGCATACAGCATTGCCGCCGACAGCGGGGTTCTGATCTGATGCGCAAGCGAGGCCGCCATACGTCCGAGAGATGACAAACGCTCCATGTGACGCAACTTGTCCGACATTTCGCGACTGGCGGTAAGATCATTCATCTGTACCAGCTGACCGTGAGATAAGGGGGTTGTCAGCACCTGTAGCTTTTTACCGTCGCGAGTTGAGATCTCCTGACCGTCATCCTTCTGCGGACGAAACACGGCCTGAATAATCTCATACCAATGTCGCCCCTCCAAGGTAGCCTCCCCCAGCATCTCCAAAGCGGCGGCATTGGCCTTATTCACTACGCCGTGCTCATCCAAAATAACTACGGCCGCAGGGATCTTTGAAAAGACCTCGGAAAATAATTCTTGCTCGGTTGCCATAAACGCCTCGATATATTTACTGATGTATACAACGAGTGTTACAACAACCGTGCCAACTTATTTAATAATAACCTATTGTTTATAAACAGTTTTTAATGTGTCAATTTTTTGTTGAGCAAAATCTCCGCAAATATTCGGGCCTGAGGAGACAAAACCGAGGAAGCCCGACGACAAAGCTTTACCGACCAGGCGGGGGTGCCGACGGGGCTTATGAAGCGCAGATCCGCAGGGATTTGCGCTTTAAAGCCCGCCACCGCATATTTTTCACCGGCACCGCGCAGCAGGCTTAAGGCATGATCGAGCTCAACGTAGGTACCGGCATTGTTTACGGCACTGGACGCACTGCATAAAAAATCCTTAAAGAATTGAAATTCGCGTTCATCCTCTCCGTTTAATATATAAAAATCCGAAAGTTCCTCGGCACTGCAGTGTTTTCCTGCAGCTAACGGCGAGGCGGTCGTGACATAAAAGCCGGGTTCGACCAGGCTCTTTGTGCCGGGCACACTCTCGCATTGCAGATCCCACATATCAATGAACTCGGGAACCAATACGAAATCACAGGTGCCCTTATCCACCGCATCATAAAGTGCACAGCAACCGTTTTTACGGATCACGATCTCAGTATGGACATGCTCAGCCTTGATTTGCGCCGCAGCTCTCCCCACCGCTTCTAAGGCTGCGCCGGCACCCGCACTTACACCTATGTAGACGTTACCTGAGATGCATTCCTCGCTTTTTAGCTCGCACGCCGTCTTCTCGGATAAAAGCAGGATCTCCTCGGCTCTGTGACGCAGGATCGCTCCCTTTTCGGTAAGAGTCAGGGTACGACCGCGACAGCCGCGATTGAAAAGCTTAATGTGAAACTCGCTTTCAAGCTCCTGAAGCTGACGAGAAAGCGTAGGCTGAGTCACTCCGAGCCTGCTTGCCGCCGAGGAAATATTTCCCTCGCGCGCCACCGTCAGAAAATACCTCAGCACGCGCAGATCCATGCGCCCCTCCTTCTAAAACTAATTCGTTACAGCATAGCACAAGAGCGCTATTTACCGGTTTTAGGGCTACGGCAACCTGATGAAACGATAAAGATCACACTTTTATAGATTTCATTGGGTTGTCAAATAGTTAAACAAAAGGACT
>PPYF01507342.1_pt1 | contig 26964 bp, 17 predicted proteins | sample 1559871 | NCBI WGS metagenome assembly PPYF01 (sample SAMN08240021, study PRJNA423297) | Human gut metagenome, whole genome shotgun sequencing project. | reverse complement strand
GGCGTCGCATTAAATTCTACTGATAATCCTTCTACTGAAATCACTTCTGCTTCTGATTTATAACATTTTGGACTGCAAAGATACTGAATATTTATTAGATACTACTTAGTATGATACGTTATGAAAAACAAAAAAAGCAGTCATTCTTATGAATGGCTGCTCTCTATCTTAATCAATGGCTCTTCTTTAGAACAACTTAGCAGGATATTCACCGGCATCTACCAATGCCTGAATCTTGTCTACTACGCTCTGACGGTCTTCCGGATAAGTGACGCCGAACCACTTGCTGGTAGTATCCAGTACTTCAACAGTGGCAGTTCCGTCATTAATCAATTTATCTACCATCAATGGGATGAAGAACTCGCTCTTCAGGTTTTCCATATTCTTCGGATCGCTAAGGAAAGTCTTGAAGAATTCCTGGCTGTAAGCGAAGTAATCAGGAGTGAATCCCCAGAAGTTCATACTTACCGGAGTCGTGTCGGGAGTAGCCGTCCATTCGCCATCATCACCGATATATTTCACTTCACCGTCCAGACGTTGAATCTTCGTACGTTCTACTACAGATGTCAACAATCCTTTAGCATCTGTACTACAGATACCACGAGATACCGTACCGCTTTCGCTCAATGTATTTCCTACACGAAAACCTACCATTGAATAAACGTTCTTTGAATTTTCAGGAAGAGCAGAAAGGAATTTGCCCATTACCTGGAAAGAATCACGACCATAGAAGTCATCGCAGTTGATCACTGCAAACGGTTCTTTAATCACATCAGCACCCATCATTACTGCATGGTTAGTACCCCAAGGTTTGGTACGGTCTGCCGGGCAAGTAAAATAAGAATAAAGTTGGTTTCATAAATTGTGTAATATTAAAAGGTTAGTGATGTCAACGGCATCAGATTTCGTTGCAAATTTACAAAAACTTTCTTTCTTTTGTCTTGAAACAAAAGAAAGAAACAAAGAAAAATTCAAGACTGACTTTTTTCTCCTACTCACACCCTTCACTACGCTAAAGGGCAGAAACTCGCTTCGCTCAAACAATCTGCCCTTTTTAACGCTTCGTTACGGGTGTTCGCTTAACGGAGAAAAAAGTAGGTCGGAAAACCTTTCGGCATGTAAACCCATGCAGAATCAAAAGTACATCAATGACAAATCAAGAAATCCGGTAATTCATTAACCTATGCAGCAAACACGCCGAAAGGGGATCGGCCTCGTTTTTCCGGCGTTAAGCGCAGGCGTTTTCTCCAGCGTTAAAAAGGGCAGACTGTTTGAGCGAAGCGAGTTTCTGCCCTTTAGCCGGAGAGAACACCGGAGTAGCCGGAAAAACGCAGCCTTGAATTTTCTTTGGTTCTTTCTTTGTTTCAAGACAAAGAAAGAACGTTAGAAGGGATAACCGATAGCAAAATGTATTCCCAGATTTTTCATAAAGGATCCTGTGACATTGTAATATCCGCTTCGTTCTGTATCGTAAGGCAGATGCAAAGGAATACCGAAATCAAGACGGAACACAAGAATATCCATATCATAACGAATACCGACACCGGTGCCCAAAGCGATCTGTTTCGGGAACGTTTTCAGTTCGAGTTGTGAATTGGGACGGGCCTCATCCTTGCGCATCAACCAGACGTTTCCTGCATCCAGGAAAGTGGCTCCCCAAATGCTCTTAAAGATACGGAAACGATATTCTACATTTGCCTCAAAACGGAAAGTACCCGTCTGGTCGAGGTAAGAGTAGCGGCTTTCTGCCGGATGGTATCCGCCCGGGCCGATGCTACGTACCGTAAAAGCGCGGATGCTGTTGGCACCACCCACATAGAATTGTTCGCTGTAAGGGGCTATCGTTGCATTACCGTAGGCGAAGAGAGCACCCAAAGCTACACGGGAAGCAATCTTATTATTCTTGTCCATATTCCACAAATGGCGAAATTCCGTATTCAGTTTCACAAACTGCGCGAAAGGGACGTTCAGCAAACGTTTGTCCTCTTTGCTGAAAGACTGACCGAAAGCACGGTAAATCACCGAGGTCAGGTTACCGGCAGAGGTTACAGTCGATTGCCACCAAATCGGATTTTTAATACCGCGTGCGGAAGCATTATCATAGGTATAGGTATATTCCATAGCAGGAATAAACTGGTCTTTCAAACTGATATATAATGCAGGATTAGCATCGGCAATTTCCCTGAACTCTTCCGATTGGTGTTGCAGGACGTTGAATGTCAGTTTGAAAGGGGTGATACTATGCCGGCTTGTACGTGTCGGTTGGAAATCGTAGGTAGCATTTCCGCCGAATGACAATAGTTTATAATACCTGGCACGGTTCAACTGGTCGATGTATAAACGGAATGTAGTGGTAGCTGGGAAGTCAAACTCCCTTTTCCCCCAATGCGGGAAAACCACGCGCGGGAAAGTCAGAGAAGTAGAAACTCCCATCTCCCAGCTGTTCATTAAAGAGCTTTTTTCTCCTCCGCCGGTTTGCCATTCATAAGAGCCTTTCAGCTTCACGTTCCAGCTTTCGCCACCTCCGAATACATTGTTCCGGGTGACGCCGAATGATGCCCCGGGACCGGTTTGGTCGTTACTTTTGGTTACGACATTCAATTCCAGTTCGGCGTCCAGCGGCTTAGCAAACGTGGCCTGCATGGTTACGTTCAGCGTATCACAAACGGCTGTCGTATCTTTCGGAGCATATTGTAAATCCAGATAACTGAAGATTCCCAACTGGCTAAGTTTCTCCTGCACCTGCTCCTGTCGATACTGACTGTAAAGACGAGTGCGATTGGAAGCCCGCATCTGTGCATTCCGCACAAACTGTTGATAGTTCAACCAACGATAAAGCATATTCGGACGTACCTGCAATTTCTTATAATAATGTATATTCAGATTCTTATACATCATGCTGTCATTGGGCGCCTCACCATTCTTGCCAAACAGGTAAACAGAGGCATCTCCTACATAGTAAGGACGTTGTGCCGCAGCGGGTAATCCCGGAACGGGAATCAGACGAAGGCTGATATGTCCACCGGGAACCAATGTCGTATCTGCCTGATAAGTCATATAATCGGGACGGAAGTAAAAATATCCCCGGTTACGCAACAGCGTACTGATACGGGTACGCTCTTCATCCAGATCGACCACGTTGAACTGCTCGCCGGGACTTATATAAGACATTCGACGTCCCCGTTCCATAATGCGCAACGTTTGAGGAGTGAAACGCTGATAATAAACCGTATCTATAAAATAAGGATTCTTCATGTCTACCGTATACAGAATACTTGCTTTCAGGCTGTCTTTCTTATCGACCAATGTTTCATAAGTCACTTTCCCATTGAAGTAACCATAATCACGGAGCAAGTTTGTAGCCACCTTGATGCGGACCTCCGGATTGACAGTGGAAATAAATACCGGAGGGTTAGCAGCCAGACGGTTGAACATCCACTTTCCAAATCCTTTTTTATATTTCACAAAGTCGTTATACATCCACATTTTAAAAGGAATAGGCAGAAGGCCTCCTAACATCTTTGTACTGGGAGTTTTGTCAAGAGCCGCATCAATCTCTGTTAAAGCCGTCTCTCCTACCGGTGTTGCCGACTTATTCTCTACCACCGTTTTTCCTCCTGTATAAAGTACCTCCCCTTCAGGCAGGTGTTTTGTCACCGAACAGCCCGAAAACAAAATGATACCAATCAGACAACTTGCTAATATGTTATTATATATCCCTTTCATGCTTACTTCTTTTTCTTAAAGATGAACAGTTCACTGAGTTTGTCCAGTTTCTTGCGAAGTACCAGACCGACTCCTGTTTCCGTAATCTCGCCTTCGAGTACACTCTCGTAGTTTTTATCGTAGAACAGACGAACATAACGGGTTCCGGTTCTATCCAAACGATATTCCAGAGAGATGTTATCGATAAAGGATTCCGCATCATTCGTCGCATTCTCACCTGTAGACACCTTACCTCCGATTACAATCTGGAAACGGTTGTTAAAGAGACGTTGTGAATAACGTCGGAAACAGAAGCACGGATACGATCGGTTGCTTTGAAGTTCAACATCGGGTCCATGGGGTTTCCTGTCCATTCCACATAGCTACCGTTATCGATAGCAAATTCTTTGGCAGCAATGACAGGTAAAGCATATTTCATCAAACCGCCGCTCAACGTATAGCGTCCGGTCAATGTCAGATCACCTTGCGGAGTATATTTCATAGAGAGGTCACCTCCCCCTTCCAGTTCGACACGATTGTCATTGCTTGCATCCAAATCGACTTTCAAACGGACGGATGGATCGATATGTACCATCATCACCATGTCCAACCCGCCTAAAGAAACAGTCGGCACTTCTTGTTGGACAACCGTAGTGGTGTCGCTAAACGAAGTAAAGGTTACCAGACTTCCCAAACGATCCTGTACCGTCAACGGCGAGTCGGTCAAGATATAGGAAACGTCTGTATTACCCAACAGGCTCATGTTTCCACGCATATTCAATCCATCCAACGGCCCTTTCACTGTTGCCCGGAAATCGGCAAAGACTTTTCCGTAGACCAGACTCTCACGAGTGCGTTTGGCATCCAGAAGCGTATAGTTCTGCGCCAGCAGATTCAGATTCGCCATCGGGCCAGCGTAGCCATTTTATCAGGAATAAATACGTTAGCTACACGTAGCGGGAAATGCTCCAGAGTAGCGTTTACTTCCAGACTGTCTTTTCCTGTCTGGGTTGGAACCAGCTTACCATCCGCCACCATCACTTCCACTTTGTCATGATTCAGATAGGCGTTAAGATATTGTTTCCCCTGTTCTCCCGGTAACCAAGTAGCTCCTAATGTTATATCACCAATTCGTTGATGTTCATAAGTCAGCTCGTCAATAGATGATTCAACCGAAAGCTGAAGATCTTTTTCAGTCTGTACGTAGTGTGCTTCCGCAGAGAACAAACCGGTTATTTCCGGGAAATAAGGTAGTACCTTGCTCAATTCGGCTAAACTGATTCTTCGGATTTCGACATCAATATTCTGTAAAGAAACAGTGTCTCCCCGCACCGAATGTACACGGAATCCCATTCCTTCATCATCCCACATATCTACATTAGCGTATACACGCATATTCTTATGCACATAAATCCAGTTGTGATTTTCATTAAAGTGGAATTTTTGGAAGGCTATTATCGGCTCTTCCGGAATTAATGTGAAAGCTAACCCATCGCCTTTTCCATGACCTTCAAACAGAGGACGAGCATTGACACCGAGCAGTACGCCTGTTTCTCCTTTTCCATTCTTAAAGTCTACCAACAGTTCTGCATCCCGGTCACGAATCTCTCCCGTCAGTGTAGTAGAAAAAGAGAATTGCGGATTCTTCGGTCCGTTAATAACGCCGGCACGCAATTTCATGAGTGTAGTATCTTGTTTGACGGTAAAGAAAATCGTGTCTAGTTGTAAGGTGTCTACTTTCAAAGCGTGAATAGCGGCTTTTCCATTGATTCCCCAATCAGGAGCCGTTCCAAATTTCACTGAAGCATCATGGTAAGCAATCTTTTTAGTAGCCAGAAAATACGCCAAGGGGTTTTCTTGCCCTGCAGAGAAAGAGAAAACTGCCGTCGGTAACGCCTTACGCAATTCAGCGTGATTCAATGCTTTCTCATCAATCTGCTTCATCAATACATCCACAAAATGAGTAGATTGGCGAATTAAAGGATTAACACCGGAGCGTGCGCTCAAGTCGAGTTTCATATCACCGGAGATTAAATGTGCCGAAACTAAATCCCGACGGGCTTCGGCAACTAAGTTAAAAGTCAACGGACGCTTCATTGGCTGCGGCATAATTCCCAGTTCATGCAAATCCAGTTGAGTAACATCAATCGTTATTTTACCGTCGGGGTAACTGTGTGCCAGATTATATTCAGCATCTGTTATCATTTTCAATAAAGCATTATCGCTTGTCAGATGTGCAGTGACCAATGCGCCTTTAAGTTCTCCCGTCAGATCAAGATCGGAAAGATGGTATTTAGCATAATGAAGTTGATCTAATGCAAGATTCAATTTGGCAAATGAATGGTAGGACATGACATCTAATCCACGACCATTAGCTGCAGCCGAGAGAGAAAGTTCATAGATAGAGTCTTTCGGGAGGAAACTATGAAGTTGCAGATTGTCTATTTTCAGATCAGCCTTATAGACTTCGGTAGCGGTATTTAAGGCCGCATTCACATCCATAGCTCCTTGTCCTTCTTTCAAACGGAGATTTGCTTTATATTCAGGACCTTTGATATCCACTTTCGCCACCAGATTCATACTGTCAGGAATAACAAGCGTGCCATTAGGGGCTTCTCCCGACAGAGCGGTCAGGAAGTTTAGGTTTTGAGTGGTCATTTTCAGACCGATGGTTCCGGTGCGTGTGAGGCTGTCGGCGAGGTTTTCCAAAAGACCACCGCCCTCCAATGCAAAAGCCCCCGGCAGGTCTACTGTAAAGCGGGAAATCTGCATTTCTTTCAGATTGCCATCCGTACCGGCACGGATGACGAGCGGGCGGAATGGATAGGCTTCTTTGAAGCTTTCAGGTAGAGCACCGGCAAATAGCATGACGTCTTCTTTGCCAATATAGGCATTGAGACGGGCAGATAAGCGGCCCGTAGTCGGGATGTTGACCAGTTCCCAATAGGTATGTGCAGATAAATCGATTTCAGAATGTGGAGTGTTCAGTTTCAAACTGGGAACACAGATAACAGAATCATTGGAGTAGGCTCTACCCGTCAGGGCAGTGACGCTCAATCCGGAGCGTTCGTTCATGGTAAATTCACGAATGACTGCGTTCATATCCCTCCCTTTATACAGCAAGGAATCCAGAGCGATGCGAATATCCCGAACGGCAATATGAGAAGCGTCGAAGCCCTCTGTCGGTTGAGCAGTTCCGGTATCATAGCTGGCGGAGGTTCCCGATAATAAGAACTTCTTCAAGTCGTAGTATTGATTCTTCAAATCTGCTTGAGCATTATTGATGGCCGCTTCTCCAATATGGGCCGTCATACGCATGGAATCAGCAGGAAGTTGCATGCTGAACGATACATTTTTCAATTTCAACTGATGAAGAGCTACTTTCCAGTTGATCGGAGCAGAAGCTGTGGTATCTTTGGGCGTAGTTGTGGTATCATTCATCAGTAGCTGCATGTGAGTGTCGGATAGTTCGACCTGATTGATTACCGCTAGTTCATTAGACAGATCGACACCATGACTTTGCAGGAAGAAACGTCCCAAAACGCCTTTAATCTTCATTCCCTCCATCAAATCGGCTGAATTAACGGCTACCCGGCTAGCTTACCCAACGTATCCATTTTCGTTTCATGTAAAATGTGTCAGTGTAAATAAGGTGACACAAAGTAAACAAATTATTCCGAAAAAAGGTTGACGACAGGAGCAAAATGTTCTGCAACAAAAGAAATATAAGTATTCTGTTTTTTCTGACTTCACCAAAAGCAGCGACTTATATTGCTTCATTTATATCATAATAAAAAAGATGAAGTTACTTGTTAGTCATATTACCCAATGTATCCGATTGTCTAATAAGACAGATATTGGCTCTATTTACAGATATACAGAATTCCTTAAAAAATACTATCTTTGATAATAAAAGCAGCGTTCGCCACTAGCTTTAAATCCCCATTGATCAGAAGCTTCAACAGCGATCAAATGAACACCTTCGCAGCACTCTTTAGGTAATTGTAGTCCCCAGATTTGAGGAGAAAATTGCCTTCTGAACGGATTTCTACGATTGAAACGAGTTGGATATATTTTTAGCTGATTCCAACTTCTCACCCTTGCTACATTCACATCAAGTTCTTCTTTCTTCTCACATAATAACCATTCACCATTATCCAAACGACAACGTACTATTGTACTATCTGAAGCTCCATAAACAGTTACAAGCATTTCTCCCTGGTGTTTGTTTCTCAATTCATCGATATAAACATCTGTCGAGTCAATACCTGCAATCCAAATATTCATCTGTCGGGAAGCATCCATCCCTATGCCCTTATACCGGAAAGAATAGTCTTTCTCTGTAAAATCAAAAACAAAATAATTACGAGGAGTACCACATTGCATCAAAGCAGACGGAATACCTTCCCAATCCTTTTCTCCCACCCACCAGAAACCACAAGAAGCCCCTGTTACTAATTCATGTACACAAACATCCTGACCATGTAAAAAATTCCTCTCCACCTGATGCATGTGCCCAGTCAAAGCTAAAACATTCCCTCGTCCTTCTAATATTTCAATCAATGCGGATGAATTAGTAGTATGTACTAATGGAATATGCATACAAAGTACGATCTGAGCATTTTTAGGTACAAGTTTCAGATCATTTGAGACAAAGCGCAATTGACTATCAGAAATCTTCCCTACATAAGAACGTGTTCCTTTACCATAGACATTATTTAGAACAATAAAATGTACGTTTCCTTCGTTAAAAGCATAAGTCGCTGATCCAAAAGCTGTATTATATGAAAAGGTTTGATTAATCCTTATAGAATCAGCATCCCGATCGTGATTACCTATAACTGTCCATGATTGTACAGGCAATAGTTCCATCATCTGTTTGATAGCGGGAAATAAATTTAAATTGTTATTCACTAAATCACCTAAAAATATATTGAACGAAGACGAATCTGCTTGCAAAAGTTCTGGCCATAAAGAACGGGAAGCATAATCCAACTCCTGAGAATTACCGACTTGTACATCTCCTATTGCGTTTATTGAGAAATGCTTATTTACCTTTTTCTTATTCAATCCAAAATTGATTTGTTGCGTCTCGGTATCCCCATGACTATTCCAATAATAAAATCCTGAATTTACTATTTGATTAGACAATAGTGTCCAATTATTCGGAAGAATCGGGAAGATACTGTTTCCCTTAGAAAGTCTGATTCTGAAATGTCCCTGTTTATCTGCAAGTAGAACAGTATCTCCATTAGATATGGCTATTCCCGAAATACCTTTTTCTCCTTTGTCCTGAATCCCATTTTGATTACCATCTTCATAGACACAACCTTCTATCCAAGCAACATCTTGAGCCAAACATTTTGTGGAAACAAAACTGCCTAATAAGAAGAATATATATATAATCATGAACTTTTTCATTTTTTCATCTTATTAATATAAAAACAAGGAAGGATATATTAAGATAAAAACCATCTATACCCTTCCTCGCATTTACATTATTTTATTAAAAGCATAACGTTTACTTATCTGTATATTTAAAAACTATAGCATGGTTATTGTCATCTGTAAATGAAATATATCCAACTCCTGTGGAGGAGAAAGCTATATTCAAATTACTAGAAGCAATATCTGCTAATTTATGAGGATCTGACCATTGCTTAGTTTCATTATCCAAATAAATAACCTTTGGATAATCTTGATCTTGTTCATCTCTGTAGGCAACAAAAGGAGTACCATCAGGAGCTATTGATATGGCCACTGAAGTTGAAGTTGAGGTTTTAAAATCCAAAGGCAATGGATTTCCTCCTACTGTGGACCATTGTTTTGTTACCGGATCATATTTCTTTAGTCTCAAGTTATACACACCTGATGTCACTGCATCATCACTTGTTAAGATATAAAGTGTACCATTTTCTTCTGCTTCAATATCCAATCCAACAATACCAGTCTGAGTAGCATTTGGTTCTACATAGTTATTTAATAGAATACTCCATGTTCCATTTTTATATTCATATACTGAATGACCATAATTTACGCCTGCTACTGCCCCACGGTTAACCACCAACAGATAGGCAGCATGCTCTGTCTTAGCAAGATTACAATTATAGATTGGAGTCCCGGAAGCCAAAAGTGGTAATTCACTACTCGCCCAACTGTTCTGATAAATAGACATAACTAACACTCGCCTTGGAAAAGAAACTTTGTTGCTATTGTTCACTTGTGAAACAATAGTCTCTCCATTATCTAATACTCTTAAATGTAATTGCTGAGATTGAGCATTTACAAATCCTTGATTACCTACATAATTCCAGGTAGTCCCATTCCATTTCATTAAAGACGCAGCACCTGCAACTGTGGTAGCACTGTTATCAGAATAAACGACATAAGGAGTTCCATCCTTGTCAATATCAAAATCATAATTTGACAAACTAACTTCTCCTCCAAAGCCTTCTAAAGAACCAACTGCTGTCCAAGTTGTACCATCAACAAGTTTTATGACAGCCATTTTCTCTTCTTCTTTTAGTTTAAAACCAAGATATGGAACTTGATCCACCGGGTTTATTTTTAAAACAGATCCACTGAAAACTGATGTCGCTGTAAAGTCCGGCATTCTTACCCAAGCCATATTAGAAGACTTAGCAACTGTTATCGTATACTTTACATTCTGTTTTCCATTACTAACAATGTAATCTACAGGAGCTGTAAAATCATTGGCAGTAGCACCACTAACTTGTGTAACTCCATCTACCAAGACGATATTACCATCGTTCGTCGTAAAGCGAGCGACAAGTGCACTTTTATCTATAAATGCAGGCATAGTAACCTTAGCTGTTGTGGAAGATAGGGTAGCTATATAATCATCTGATAATATACTTGAATTATCTTCAGCATAAAACCCAAAGGTTAACAGCTTAGCTTCAACTCCTTCATCTGTCCCATCATTCTTGTCATCCGAACAAGATGAAAACGCAGCAAACAAAACAATTACTGCCATCCAAAATAAATCTTTCATTCTATTCATACCATAAATATTTGTGGACCGGAGTCCTGTTATACAATCATATTATTACTAATTTTTAGGGTAAAGCACAGCTTTTATCATGGGAGTAGTGCTCAATAAAGATTTTGCAAAAGAAGAAATATCTTTTGCTGTTATACTATTTACTGTTTGTGCATAATTATTCAGATATTTCCAATCCTCCTGTTGATTGAATATGGAATTGCGAATCCAAGAAGTCCAAAAAGAGTTTTTTTGTTTATCCAATTCAAAATCTTTCAAAAGATTACGTTTAACATCCGTTAATATACCGTCAAATGATTCCGGATATTCATAAAGTCTTTGTAATTCTTCTTGTGTAGCATTAACCAAACTATCAACATCCTCTGGCAAGCAGACAAATCCAATCATCGTTCGTGATAAGAAAGAAGGATATAAACCCGCACTCGAAGCTACGCTTACACTATAGACTTTTCCCATTTCCTCACGCAAACGGTTAAGTAAACAAGTGCGCAACATCGCTTTCATTACATTCGATTTCAATGTGAATGAGCTAAACTCCTCTAACAAACTGTCTTGCTGGAAAATCAATGAAACTGATGCTTTAGGAGAATCCCCCGTGTGACGTATCAATGAACAGGATTTATAAGGTATATTACGTTCTGTATAACACCAATCCGTATCATTCGATCCTTTAGGTAATCCACCGATATATGTAGTGATTAACGGCTTTATATCCTGTATAGTACAGTCTCCCAAAATAACAAATGTGTAATCTTTCGCTGCACCATAAAAACGATTGAATAGAGGAAGCATATCCTCTTGCTTTACATATCGTGTTATTAAAGAATCAGAAAGTATTGTATTTGTGTAATTTCGTCCGTTCAAAAGCCACATTAGTTCTTCCTGAAAAAACTCCGTCGGACTTTTTTGCTTGACACGATAATTTTCTTTTGTCTTCTCTATTGTTTGTTTACAAATTGCTGTATCCAACTGAGGGTACATCCATTTGGTATAGAGTAGTTGAAACATTGTTTCCATATCCTTTACCTGCGATACTCCAGCTAGCCCAGTACGTGTCTTATCAACAAGTAGACGCATAGAAGCAGAGTTTCCTGCCAGAAAATAGTTCAATGCATCCCTTGAAAAATTTCCGGCTCCAGAAAGTGAAATAATACTGGGAGCGAATAGACCTGTATAATAATGTAAAGAATCTAAAGAATAAAGCCCTCCTTTCCGAAAACCAGTCAACAACACCTTCCCCTTATCGAGTTCTGAAGACTTAAATATAATGCGCGTGCCATTATTTAGCCAAAGAGACACAGCTCCTATCTCTGGTATATTTTCTTCTCTGACAATATGTCCCCCCGACGGTAATTGGCATAATTCATCCGGTACAGAAAAATATTTATTATACCGTTTCGAAGATTGTTTTCTGGCTTCTTTTATAATTGACATCAAAGTCGCATCTCCATTCACTTCCTTATTAGCTTTTTCATTTGCTCGCAATAGATAATGCATCTTTTGGGGTGAATATACTTTTGCCAAATTCCTAACCAAAGCAACAGAGTCTAGTTCTGGAAAATATCGTTGAACTAATCGATACTCTTCTTGTAATGAGGTAAATCTGTTTCCTACATAAAAATCGGCATAAATATCGTTCATTAATTCAACGGAAGCAGGATTTTGCTGATTTTGAAGTTTATTCTCCAAGTTATTATAAATAACCTTTTTGGCACGTTCTATTTCCGTCTCAGTAAACCCATAACGAAAGATTTGCTGTTGCTGTGCAATAAACTCCGAAATACCTTTTTCCATTTTCCCAGGTAGTAGTTCTACCGAACATAGCAATACTCCAGTTGCATTCAGAAAACTTGAGTACTGAATACTGGCTTTCCTATAAGAAGGATTTTCAAAAGCCCAAGCATTCATTCGCATCTTAAAAAGGCGATTCAATAATGTTCGGGTCAAATAAGCCTTATAATCCTTTGCTGTCTGAACCGGTTTTGAAAGTGGCAGCAACTGAATCATATCCAATTCTATTGTTTTCAGCGATTCATTGGTAAGTATCTTTACCGCTTCCTTTTTATAAACAGGAATGTGGCATTGCTTCCAAATAGGAGAGGCAAGAGACGATAGTTTCCCGAATTTCTCCTTTATAAGCGTCTCAACCTATTCAGGATTTATATCACCTACAACGGCCACAGCCATTAGTGAAGGATGATACCATGTTTGATAATAATCCAGAATATCCTCTCGTTTACAGTTTCTAATGACAGCCGTATCACCAATAGTCATTCGTTCGGAATAGTGCGAACTATTCAGAAGCTCCAATAGAAAAGCTGTATCACTATCGCGTTTGGCATCTCTCTTCGACAACCATTCCGAAAGTATAACTCCACGTTCTTTTTCTACCTGCATTGAATCGATAGAAAGCCCGCCTGCCCAATCAGCTAAGATAGTTAATGTTGAATCTACCATTTGAGGATTGGATGAAGGCAACTGCAATTTATACACAGTCTCATTAAACGAGGTGTGCGCGTTTAAATCTTTCCCGAATTTGGCTCCTTTCGACTCTAAGAAACGAACCATACCATCAGAGGGGAAATGATAACTACCATTAAATGCCATGTGTTCTAGGAAATGAGCCAATCCTCGTTGATTCTCCTTCTCCATGACGGAACCAGCCTTCACAAACAAACGATAAACGGCTTCCCCTTTGGGATTCGTATTCGGGTAAATATAATAGGTTAATCCATTATCCAGTTTTCTTACAATCAGATTCTTATCATACTGTAAGAACTCCGATGATTGCCCGTATACAACAGGGCTTAGCAATAAGCCTATAAAAATCAGCCATAAAAACTTTTTCATTCTACTCCTTCATTAATTCTGTTTCTCTATCACCAGTTCGCGCTGTAAACCGTCGGGACCTGGAAGCCCCATAGTCAGTCCTTGATTATTGCCAGTCAAACGAATGGTTATTGTATTGTCTTTGTTCTCATCTAAATGATTTGGCATCCATCGGATGCGTATGGGCATATCATAAATACCCGGTAGAAAAGTTAATGTACTACCCTTTGTTACCAGTTCAAAATCAACACCGGATTTCAGACCATCTCCTACTATGACTTGATAGTTCACTTCCAGATTCTCAGTCAGAGGTTTCGAACTCAGATACACACTATAAGTATTAATGTTATTCACATCCGACTTGACAATAACTTTAGATACACCTTTATCTGTCATAATATGAATAAAAGGCGTATCATAAGGCTCTTTCTCATCAGTAGTACATGCCCAAAGGCAGCTTATTAGTAATATAAAGTATAGTGATCTCATAAATGATTTATTTTTAATTGTTTACTGTCGGATTGGGTTGCATATTTGTATTCGCATTCAATTCTACTTGCGGAATAGGCAATACAAAATAATCACTAGGATAAACGATCTTTTCCACTGAAGAATTCGTATTTTCCTCACGTTTAAGATCCTGCTTCCAGCGTATAATGTCAAAGAAGTTATGTCCCTCAAAACAGAGTTCCTTTACACGTTCCTTCTCTATCAGTTGTATCAGTTTTGCGTCTGAATATTGACTAAGTGTATTGACTGCATAGTCTGTATCTACAGCACGCTCCAAAATAGATTTAAGATATCCGGAAGCAGCTGTATAATCTTTCAGATGCCAAGCTGCTTCAGCAGCATTCATATACATTTCGGAAAGACGGAAAACAAATGGATCATCCCTATTCACTTGATTATCTGGCTGTTTTAGAGAATAATATTTGGAACAATAAGCTATTCCATCTTTATTTCTAAGTAAGCCAAGACGGATATCCCCTTCATCGAACAACGTAAATAATGTATCTGCAGGAACACAGGAAGCATCATAAAAAGCCTTTAATTTTCCTGATTGATCTATTCCATTCAATCGAAAGATAGCTTCTCCCGTAGTAGAAAGATCCTGGTACATATTTAAATAGGTATCTCCTTGAGACAGTTGCCCTGTCCCAATTGCCAGTTTTGCATACTTCAGGGCGTTATTCCAATCTTCCATATACAAATAGACTCTCGAATATAATGCGTTGACCGCTTGTAAAGAAGCATAATATATTCCACTTGATTCAATGCCCCTGAAACAATCGGCAGCTCGTTCCAAATCTGCTAAAATTTGTAAATATACTTTCTTAACACTCTCCCTGGAAACATTATCATCGGGACCTGGAGTTTTTAATAGAATAGGAACTCCTAAATGTGAAGCATCTGACGTGTAATTATAAGGTTGTGCATATACCCTACATAAATCGAAATGGCACAATGCCCTCAAGAATAAAGCTTCTCCGAGAATACGTTGACACATATCCTTTGCATTCGGATAAGCTGAAATCACCTGAGGCTGATATTGAATTACATTATTCACATTTGCCAAAGCTTCATATATTTTACGCCAAATATACCCTACAGCTCCTGTCTCTTGTAAAGCATCAGAAGTAAAATTATACTGATCAAGCATATCTGCTCCTGCAGAGACATACTTCATTGACAACATATTTCCGGCAACATCCGGATATTTTGTAAACTCATTGTCATAATAAGCATACATCTTATTATATGCGCCAACCAGCCCTGCATTAAGTCCGTCAGGATCTGAAAGGAATGAAGGGATTGTTGTTTTTCCTTTTTCTTCAACTTCTAAAAAATTGGTACAACTGCTAACCAATTGCATAATGATGCATAAAGCACCGACTAGTAGATATATTCTTTTTTTCATGTTATCTTAAACCTATTTAATTATAATCCTACATTTAGTGCTATCGAGAAATATCTTTCCATCGGATAACCACTCATACATGTTTTATAAGAATTATGATCCTTTCCCGAATAAGGGGTCCAGACCCATAAATTATCTCCAATTAAAGAAATAGAACAATCTTTTAAGCCAGTCGAATGTAGAATTGTCCGGGGAATTCGATAGGAAAATACTAGATTCTGCAAACGAACCTGAGTTTTGTTATACAAATAACGGGTAGAGTTCATCACCGACTGAGTAGAGACACCCCATATTGGTTTAGGGTTCAGCACTAAATCGCCGGATTTTTGCCAACGATTCAACTGGTCAATAGACTGATTTTCCGTCATTATATTCAACCCATCCGAATTACTTGCCCTACCGAAAGATGTAAATCCGTAGCCTCCTATTGAATAATTGAACATAAAGCGCAAACTAAAATCTTTGTACGTTAAAGTATTTGTCAAGCCACCAGCTAGGACAGGAGTTGAACTCTTATACGGGACACGGTTATCCGTACTGTAAATCCGTGTTATATTCCCTTTTGCATCATACCACAAAGGTGCTCCGTCACGAGGATCAACTCCAGCCCAGCGCACTAAGTTATATGTATGTATGTCATATCCTTCCCTCCAAACCATCTCACCCATATTTTTCTGAATGCCATTATATAGCTCTAAGAGTTTATTACTATTATGTGCTAGATTCAGATCAGTTAACCAACTGAAATCACCATCTTTCTTCGGCCGGAAATTGTGACTAGTTATAGTCACTTCAATCCCTTTATTTAATATTGTTCCTACATTTCTATACACACGAGTATCACCTGTCGTTCGAGAAACATCTAAATTACTCAACAAATTAGTTGTCTTATTATGATACCCTTCAACTTCTATATCCAAACGATCGAACAAGCGTACACGAACACCTATATTTGTCATATAAGTAGTTTCCCAACTCAAACGGCTGTTTGGACACCCCGACATAACACCACCTATTTCTCCTGCATAAGAATAACTTTCCCCATAAGAATATAAGCCAAGAGCTTCCTGAGAACCTAAGCGGGAATTTCCATTTGCCCCATAACTAGCTTTTATTTTCAAAATATTCATCCATGGAATATTGTAGAAACTCTCATTCTGAACATTCCAAGAAACTCCTATAGAACCAAAATTAGCCCAGCGTACATCTGACCCAAATTGTGAATTTCCGTCTCTACGTCCATTTAATGTCACATAATATCGATGATCGTAAGAATAACTAAGCTGCCCTAACATAGAAGCTTTGCGTTTCGTCTTACTAGTATTAGTCCCTTTACGCTCTTTTGCATAAGACACATCTTGAATATGATCATTAATGAAGCCTGACCCTGTAACTCCAAGTGTCACATAGTCCTGTGAACCAGCCTCAATCCCCAATAATCCACTTATATCATGTTTATCAAAAGACTGCTTATAATTAATGCGATGTACAGTAGTCCAGTTCATCATATTTAATGAGTTTTTAGTGGAATAACCTATCGGACCATCAGCGCTCGTCATTCCGGACCAATTAGTACGAGCATAATAAATTTCTTCCTTACCTGACTGATAATCAACACCAAATTGTCCTGTGTAAGATAACCCTGAAAGAATATCATATCTCAACATTAAATTGGCATTCGTATATAAAGTCTTTTGATTATAAATATTCTCTTCCCTTTCCGCTACACTGTTCAAGAAACGGTTCTCCGACCATTTAGGACTTCCATCCGTTTCTTTTCCGGATATAACCTTATTGTAAAGACGAAAAGTTCCATCTTCATTATATGGTTCGAATATCGGTAAGTACTCATAATAATCCCTTCCTGGATTAAACAAATCATTCACATTATAAGAAGTAGCAAGATCAACCGAGACCTTAAACTTTCGAAGAAAAGTAAAGTCCAAATTAGAACGAATAGAAAAACGCTGTTGTTTATTCCCTTTCACCGTTGCTGTATTCTCTAAATAAGAAGCTGATAAATAATACGCTGTATTCCGAGCCCCTCCCATTAAAGATAAATTTGTTTGAAAAGTATTAGCGGTATCATAAAACACATCTGTCCAATCTGTATTTGTAAGGCTGTATTTGTTCATTTCATTATCAGTATAGGGAAAGTATTTTAAATCGTTCCCTGCATTTTGATAAGCTTCTTTAGCTAACATTAGATATTGATTGGCATTCAGAACTTTCGGACTAGTGCTCTTATCAATCTTTGCAACTCCATATTGAGCCGTTAAATGAATACGCAAGTCACCTTCTTTTCCTTTTTTAGTTGTTATCAATATGACTCCGTTTGCACCATTCGCTCCGTAAATGGAAGTTGCCGTAGCATCCTTCAATACTGTTATTGACTCAATATCATCAGGATTGATAAAAGATAACGGACTGATAGTCGTACTCATTCCAGGAATCAAATTAGTATGTTCACCTGTATAAATAGGAGTCCCATCCACAACCCACAATGGCTCGTTCGAAGCAGATAGAGAAGCATCTCCACGAACCCTTACATTGTAACGTGCACGTGTATTATCCGGTGAATCTGTATTCGGATCAATTTTCACTCCCGGAATCAAGCCATCCAACATTTTATCCACTCGTAAAGCTGGTAATGCTTTTAACTGGTCAGCATTCACTTGAAAAGCACTACCGACTTGGTCTAGCCTCTTTTGTGCTGTACCATACGCTCCTACAACCACGACATCATCAATAGAAATCGCATCCTGAACAAGTTTTACATTAAGTACTCTTCCCTTAACGGGTACTGTTTTCGTTTTCATCCCCACAAATGAAAAAGTTAAAAAAGCCTCTGCCTTACTAGACACTTGAATTGAATAGCGTCCATCCATATCCGTTATCGTAATATTACGAGTATCCTTTTGTTGTATAGTTACACCGACTAATGGTTCACCGGTATCATCCTTTACTTCTCCTGTTACTAAGAATTTATCATCCTGCTGTAGTTCTTCTTTTTTATTAACAGTGATAATATTGCCAGACTTTTTAAAAATAAAACCTGTTCCATTAAACAAACGATTCAAAACATCAAAAACTGATTCCTTTTCTGCCGTAACGGAAATCGGTGTTATAGTCTCCAATAATTCTGTATTATAAACAAAATCCAGTTTGGTCTGTTTTTGGATCTCATTAAACAATGTACTAACAGAAACACCACTCAAATGTAACGTTACCTTATAATTCTCTTGCATATAATCTTCACCAACGAACAAGAACGATTCCTCACTATAATTTTCATGAGAAATGGCATACAGGTAATTAGGGACTAATGTTGTACATAGCAACATTATAATAATTAGAATTCTCATAATCACTTATATATTATTATTTATTCTTCCGATCAATTTTAATACGAAGTCCGGAAATCTTAAAGTCAACATTTACTGTCTCTTCGATAGCATTCAAAATGACAGCTATATCGTCATATCGATATAAACTGCCTGTGAAATGAAGTTCTTTCAATGATTTATCTAAGAAATCAACATCTACATTATACCACAATGCAAGTTCTTCCATCAGACTTCCCAGACTCTCATCATAAAAAATAAAACGATTAGAATGCCAAGCGGTATTTAATAACAAATCTTTATTTTCAACTGATAAAAGATCCGTAGAAGCATCCCATATGGCTAGCTGTCCTGGTGATAGTTTATGCAACTTTTGAGATTGAGTATAAATTCCAATGCTACCCTGCACTAAAGCAACTTCAACTTTTCCTTTCACACGAGACTTCACATTAAACGCCGTCCCAAACTGCTGTATCAAAATTCCTTGAGTTTCTACTTTAAATGGATGTAATGAATCTTTCGCTATTTCAAAAAAGGCCTCCCCTTTCAATTCTACAGTTCGTTCATTCATACCTTTAAAACTAACCGGATATTTCAACTCTGATAAAGAATTCAAATGTACCCTTGTTCCATCTGATAAAGTTAATCGAAATTCTCCTCCACGAGGAACAGACAAAGTATTCTGTTGACTTATTTCCACTTTTGATGTTTCTGGGATATGATAAACAATCATCCCATCATACTCTCTTGCAATAGGTGTATCACCTATATAAATCCAATGTTCTTGCCCTGATTTTTTCAATTGTTTAGCACTACCATCTTCTAAAGTCAATATTGCTTTTGACTCTCCAGGAGTTATTCGTGATGCCTCATAGTAAAAATAGAGTCCTCCCCCTACAGAAAATAGCAATATCAGTAGAGCACAAGCAATCTTCAACCAACGACGAGAAAAAAAGCCTATTTTTCTTTGCGTTGATATCCTTCTAGTTCCCTTATGTAAAGAGGTCCATACTTTACGGAAAGCCTCATCCGATTTAGCATCAAAACGATGATATTGACAATAATCCTCAACAGCAGTCTTATCCAAGTTGATTTTCTGAAAAAAACGCAGATGAGATTCATCCTCTTGCAACCATTTTTTTAGAATTTGGTCTTCTTCTTTAGATAAACACCCGACCAAGTATTTAACAATTAGTTTTTCAATCTCCATACTATCTAATTATCATTTGTATTACACAAACGATTATAGATATAAATCGAGGTACAAGAAAAGAATAAAAAATGAGGTATCTGGATATTTTTTTTGCAATTTCTCTTTCAGATTGTTCCGAAGAGTTTTCATTGCACGTTTCTTTTGAGTTTTAACAGTTTCTATTGACAACGATAATTTTTTAGCAATAGCATCATTATCATAACCTTCCAGATGTAACAAGAATATTTCCCGACAACGTTCCGGAAGTAAATCAATCTGTTTAAATAGTAAGCGAAAAACTTCTTCTTTCTGAAAAGAATCATCCGACAAGAAACGATTTGCAGTCAAAGCTTCTTCAATATAACGACTTTCTACATTTTGATGTCGCAAATAATCAAAAGCCGCATTTCTTATCGAAATATAAAGAAATGAACGAAAATTCGCTTGCGAAGGAAATATACGATTTTCTTCCCACAAAGATGCAAATACATCTTGTACGATATCTTCAGCTATATCTTCACGTTTCGTATATTTTTGAGCATAACATACTAATATCCCGTAATAATCACTGAACAATCTTTCAAATATATCTTTCCGATTAATAGAAAAACCAGGCTCACGTATCATTTAGCAAGTTTTAGACAGCAAATATAGAAATAAACGATAGAAAAAAACAATAAATAAACATTAAATCATATTTCAGAATTAAGAATATTCGAACACTCTACACCGTTTACCTCTTTCAGGATTTTCTGAATTTCTTGAAGAATGCTCTCAACCTTTTCATTTATTTCCGTAGAAAAGTCCTCCCCACGCCTTGCCTCCAACCAACTCAGTAGAATTACAGCATTCCCAGCTCCAATCAATGTAAAAAGAGGAAGAAGTTTGTGAGCTATTGCAGCTATTTCATCCACCTCCTCAGCATTTAATGCCCATATCTTCTGTTATATGCGCTTCATCGGCCGAAAGTTGACCTTCATTTACTGTTAGCAACAATTCCTTTACTGTAAACGGTTTATGCAAACAACCGGCAAAACCATGTTCATGTAAAGCGGCTTTATCCATCTCACTACGGGCAGTCACAGCAATAACAGGGATTGTTTTTGCTTGTGGTATATTAGAAGCCCGTAATAGTTTTACCAGATCAAACCCGTTAATGGCAGGCATTTGTATATCTGTCAGCAATACATCGAAGACGGAAGAGCGAAGTTGTTCAATCAGCTGTTCCAGCTGTTCACAGCACACTGCATCAATACCATGCTGTTTCAACATGGCGGCAGTCAGATTCAGCTGAATCTTATCGTCATCAATCAAAAGCACACGAATGACTTTCATGGGAGGAATGACAGCCGACTGTTTGGGAGCGTATGGACTTTCATTCTCCGAAGATTCACTTTCCGGAGATTCGCTCTCTGCAAGGGATTTACCTACCGGATACAGAGGCAGAACGACCGTAAAACAGCTCCCCTCACCTAATGTACTTTGCACGTCAATTGTTCCCTCAAGTAAGGTAACCAGCTTCTTCACAATAGACAATCCAAGCCCGAATCCTTCTTCTCCCTGTGCACCGGAAAGACGTGTAAACTCCTGGAAAATGCGTTCACGATCTTCTGACGCCATTCCTTTTCCTGTATCGGCTATGGCAATGGTTAACTTTGAAGAATCATAACCGGCTGTCAGACTGATCTCGCCTTTTTGAGTAAATTTTACGGCATTGGACAAAAGGTTATTCACAATTTGCCGGAGTCGCAAAGGATCGCTGATATATCCTCCGTTCAGTTCCGGAGCGACGTGACATTGCAAGGCTAATCCTTTGGCAGCAGTCAGAGGTTCGAAACTGACATAAATTTCATCAAATAGCTGGGAGGGGTTAAAGGTTACGCGATTCACTTCCGCTTTATTGAGATCAAGCCGGTGGAAATCAAGCAAGTCACTGACTAACTTCAATAAATGTTCTGAAGAGCTTTTCATATTGTCGAGGTAGAATCGTTGCCGTTCATCTTCTGTCAATCGGGACAGAATACCGCCGATGATACGTGCCGACCGCATCCTCACTTCCTGCTGAAGTTCGGCATCCTGACGGGCACGCAAGGTCATTTCTTCCTCATACTGTTTAATCAAGCTATCCATCCGTGCCGTCAACTGCGTATTCATCCGCTGGTACTTTGTACTGGTACGCCGGATTGTTTTCCTCCGTTGCAACCGTTTTTCTTCGGTAGCCATGCGGATTTTCTGCTGAAGAGAATCTTTAGAAGTGGTCGGTTGGAGAATGGTATCAGTGGCTACTTCCAACGATGTATTTACTAATACGGCACTGTCTTGTTTAGAAGGGGAAAACACTTCGGCGAGTCGTTTGAAGAATCCCTTCTTTTTAGGAGTAGTGATTAACGAGTCACGTTTGGTGATGACCCGATGTTGTACCCGTTGCTGGGTAATCACAGAATCCTGTTCGGATATGATTTCTTCGATTTCCGAAGCAGAGAGAAGGCTGTCGTTTGCCTCACTTAGCACCCGCAACATCTGAATCGTGTTTTGATCTTTCTCATGGAGAAGGGTCAATAAACTGTCTGTTCTTAAATTCTGTTGATCGTCGGCGGCCGACAATGCTTCCATCTCACGATGTACAAACACCAGCGAGAAAAGGAGGATCGCCAGCAACAAAGTGTAACCGGCGGTTATTTTCAACTTTGTAAAACGGAAGGAAGCCATTGGGGTTAAGTATTAAGTTTTAATTATCAAGTATTTAGCATCAGGTTTTGGGGTGAGGTTCGGGGAGTTTCGTCATGTAATGAAAACGCCACCAAAGCATCAATCCTGCGCTCGTCAAACCAAAAGGAAATGCCATCCAGACACCTACTACTCCCCATCCCATCACAAAGCCGCAGAAATAACCTACAGGAAGAGAAATAATGAAATAGGCGACAAAGGCGATAATCATCATTAGTTTTACATCTGAAATTCCACGCAAAGCATTGGCGAAAGTAATCTGCAGTCCGTCGCCAAACTGGTAAACGAGGAAAGGGAAGATTAGAGAGGTCACCATAGCAGCCACTTCCTGACTGTCGGTAAACCAGCCTCCCAAGTAATTCCGGCAAAGGAAGACAATCAAAGAAAGCACAACGCCCAATGTCATCATCAGATGAAAACCTGCATAGGCAGAACGACGTACATTGATGATGTCATTCTGACCTTTGAAGTTACTGACACGAACAGCCACAGCAGCACCCATACCGTAATACATCATAAATGTAAACTGCGAAATAGCCAGCATAACCTGATGAGAAGCCAGAGCGATAGTACCCAGCCAACCGATCATGATCGCACTTAGACTAAAAGAGGCTGTCTCCATTCCCATTTGAAAAGCAACCGGCCATCCAAGTCCATTCAAGCGTCCAAATACAGCTCGTGACCATCCCAAACGGAAAAAGCCAATCTTATAGCGGACAAAACGCGGACTACGCATAAAGATGATGATAAATATAATCACCATCACGATACGCGAGAACAGCGTGCTGACACCTGCTCCCAACAGACCTAACTCGGGCAATCCGAGCTTTCCATAAATCAGGATATAGTTTCCTATGATATTCAAGACATTTCCACCAAGCAATATCCACATAGCGGTTTTTGTATCCGTAATTCCGTCTGTAAACTGCTTGAATCCATTGAAAAGCATGACAAACACTAGTGAAGCGAGCAAAACAAGGTAATACGGTTTAATCAGGGGAATCAATTCTTCCGGCTGTCCGAGACGTTCTATATTTAGATAAAGAACAGTCATACAGACAGTCAGCAGCAATGCAACCATCAGGTTTGCCAGCAAACTGTTGCGTAAAGCCTGTCCCGCAGGGGCATACTGGCGGGTTCCATACAAACCTCCCACAATGGGAGTCAGCCCATACGAAAAACCCGTACTGAAAATAATCGCCAGATTGAACACATTATTGACGAAGGAAGCTGCTCCCAGCTCAATCGTACTATGATGCCCGATCATTAACGTATCCGCAAATCCAAGAACGATTACTCCTATTTGACCGATCACAATCGGCAGTCCGAGAAAAATTAGTGCTTTATAATGCTCTTTATATGTACTATAAATATGTCTCATTTACTTTTCCGTTACCTAAACGTATCTCCATTTTCAGGCAAAGGGACTTTCCCCTTTCACTGATAGATTATAAAAAGGGAGAATTTAATTTTGTTGTTTCTTATAATATAGTATTACTCCGTTCTCCTTACGGAAAGCAGATTGAGCTACCGCCCGCAATTGTTCAGCCGTGACAGACCGATAACGATCGACCTCTTTTTCCATGTCCTCCGCCCGGCCAAGCAATTCGTACCAAGCCAGGTTGGTTGCCACATTCAAATAATTGATGTTGCCGAATATCTGGGTGGACTCAAATTTGTTCTTCACTTTTTCCAGTTCCTGTTCGTCAACCAATTCTTGCTGCAACAGTTCCAGTTCTTCCCGCACTGCCGCTTCCGCCTGTTCCAGGGTGACACCTGCCGAAGGTTTACCACTAATATGGAATAACCCCGCATCTACACTGCCGGAAATATAAGCATCTATACTCGAAAATAATTGTTTCTGTTGTACCAAACGCTGGTTCAACCGGCTGGAACGTCCGTTGCTCAACACATCCGACAAAATATCAAATGCATAATAATCCGGATGGCAATGGGCAGGCATGTGGTATGCCATAAATAAAGAATCGAGAGGAACATTTCTCTCTACCGTCAGCCGCCGTTCTTCCGTCTGTTCCTGTTCTTGTGGCAGGTTCCGTTGAGGAACTTCCCGACGAGGAATAGAGCCGAACCATTTTTCCGTCAAAGCAACCGCTTCTTCGAAAGAGATATTGCCGGTTACAGCTAATATAGCATTATTAGGAGCATAAAAACGGAAAAAGAATGCCTTCACTTCTTCCAGCGTAGCATTGGCAATATGCGACAACTCTTTTCCGATAGTAGGCCATTGATAAGGATGCGTCTGATAAGCCAGAGGACGCAAAAGATGTCCGATATCCCCATAAGGCTGATTCAAACATCGCTGTTTGAATTCTTCCATTACTACTCCCCGCTGTACCTCCAGACTCCGTTCGCTAAAATCAAGACTCAACATCCGGTCGGATTCCAACCAAAAGCCGGTTTCTACATTCTGACGAGGTACAGTGAGGTAGTAATTGGTTATATCATTATTCGTCCAGGCATTATTCTCTCCACCCGCCAATTGAAGCGGCATATCATAATCGGGAATATTCACCGACCCTCCGAACATCAGGTGTTCGAACAAATGGGCAAAACCGGTATGTTCGGGATCTTCGTCGCGAGCTCCCACATTATATAATATATTAAGGGCAACCATCTGCGTACTTTCGTCCTGCGAATGTACCAGACGTAACCCATTATCAAGAATATGCCTGTTGATTTTCATATATTTCAGTCAAGTATTGTCACCTTTGTTATTTTTACATCTTCTTCGGGACGATCGCTACGGTCGGTTTTCACCTGCTGGATTTTATCCACAATATCCAAACCTTTCACTACTTCGCCGAACACAGTATATTCGCCATCCAGATGCGGAGTTCCTCCCACCGTTGTATAGGCTTCAATCTGTTCCGGAGTGAAATGAAATTCCGGTTGTTTAGCTGCCATTTCCTGTGCCTCTGCAAACAACTTTTCCTGCAAATCATAAAGACCGTTTTCGTCATTTGCTTTTCGCATCTTATAAATTTCCTTCATGTGTTTCTGTGCCAGCGTATTGAAAATAACATTAATCTTATTCTCATTCATCTGGCTTTCCATACCCAGCAAGGTAGAGTCATTGAACACCTTACCTGTCACGATATAGAACTGACAACCGGAAGATTCTTTCTTCGGGTTCACATTATCTCCCTGACGGGCAGCGGACAGGGCACCTTTCTTATGGAAATATTTAGGATATACAAATTCAGCGGGAACAGTATAACCTACATCTCCCGTACCCAGCATTTTTCCTTTCGGTGCATTCTTTGAGTCCGGGTCACCAGCCTGAATCATAAAATCTTTGATAACACGATGAAACAGTGTGCCTTCATAAACACCGTCCTTCACCAGTTTGATAAAATTATCACGATGTTTCGGTGTCTCATTATATAGTTTCACCTCGATATCTCCTACAGTTGTCTCAATCTTTACCAACGTTTCTTTATCCATGTCTCCTCCTTTTTTTGTTCCGGTTTTGCAGGCAGTAAGTCCGCAAAACGATATGGTTAATATTATCAATAGAATCTTTTTCATAACACTTTTATTTAATTTAAGTTTGCAAATATACCACTTTCGCCTAAATCCTCTTACCTTTGTGACTTAAAAGAATCAAAACCTGACATGATGAGCTCCATATTGATCGTTGAAGATGATATCACTTTTGGAATGATGCTAAAAACCTGGCTAGGCAAAAAGGGCTTTGAAGTATCATCAGTGAGTAATATTGCCCGCGCCCGAAAACATATCGAAAGCCAAAACGTCGATCTGATTTTATCAGACCTGCGACTACCCGACCACGAAGGTATCGATCTGCTGAAATGGATGAATGAACAAGGCATGGACATTCCTTTAATCATCATGACTGGCTATGCGGATATACAATCCGCCGTACAGGCAATGAAACTGGGAGCACGTGATTATATAGCCAAACCGGTAAATCCGGAAGAATTACTGAAGAAAATTTCTGAATGTCTGCAGTCTGAAAAGAGTCCTGCTACTCATAACGTTGCTAAATCTTCTTCTAAAAAAGGTGCTTCTACTTCATCTAAAGATTCAACAGAAAATCATCGTGCTTATCTGGAAGGAGAAAGTGATGCAGCCAAACAACTCTACAATTATGTAGGTCTGGTAGCTCCGACCAATATGTCCGTACTTATCAACGGTTCCAGCGGAACAGGAAAAGAGTATGTGGCGCACCGTATTCATCAAC
>PPYF01469603.1_pt1 | contig 26966 bp, 28 predicted proteins | sample 1559871 | NCBI WGS metagenome assembly PPYF01 (sample SAMN08240021, study PRJNA423297) | Human gut metagenome, whole genome shotgun sequencing project. | reverse complement strand
GCATTCGTGTCTTATTTTGTGTTTTTTTGCATAAAAGCACTAAAATAGTCTCGATTTTGAGAAGATTAGTAATGTATACTTTTATGTTCAATTATATTAGGAGAGACGATAATATGGTAAAGGATAATGTCATGTTATCTGAGAAGGTAGCCAATCAGATTTTAAAAATGATAATAATCGAGAAAAAATTTAATATAGGTGACAAGCTTCCTAACGAAAATGAACTTTCAAGTGAGCTGGGTGTAAGCAGAACAACCCTAAGAGAGGCTGTAAAATTCCTTATTGCTCATAATGTACTTGAGATAAAGAGGGGAAAGGGGACATTCGTTGCAGATAATAGGGAGCTGAACGAGGACTTTGGGCTAAGCGAGCTGGACAACCTTGTAATGAACGCAATGGATTTTTTTGAGGCCAGAATAATGCTTGAGCCGACAATGGCAAACTATGCGGCACAGAGGGCGACAGCTGAGGATATAGATAAATTAGTCGAGCTGGATAAAATAATAAACGAGCATGTCAATGACGCGGACCTGAGGACAGATTACGACCTGCAGTTTCACTATGCAATTGCCGGAGCCGCGAAAAATGAGTTTATAATAAAGATACTTCCAGTTATATACTCGGGAATGGATATGAAAAGGATATTTAACCTTGTAAGCGACGAAGTAAAGGACTTTACAATAAACGACCATAAAATGGTTTTGGAATTTATAAAAAATGGGGATGCGGCAGGAGCGGAAGCTGCTATGAGGATGCATATTCTGCATGCCTTTAATTTGGCTAAGGATATAAAGCAATAAAAGGAGAGCAGGCTTGTATAGCCTGCTCTCCTTTTAAATTTTTGCTTTCAAATATGTTATAAAGTAAACGCCAGTCGCCAGAAGCACCATAGTAGCACCAGCCGCGGTATCGGCGTAAAAAGATATAATTAATCCAAATATTCCGCAAAGTACGGATATTACTGTTGAGATTACATGATATTGTCTTGAGTTTGATGCTATATTTCTTGCCGCCGCTGCTGGAAGAATCAATAAGGAATTTATAGTAAGAATACCTATCTGCTTTATCGATAGCATTACCGCAACAGCTACTATTACCACAAATATGTTTTCTGTAAGTGCGTTTTTGACTCCTCTGCTGGATGACAGAGAGGGATTTATACTTAAAAGCAGAAGGTTGTTGTAGACAAAATACCAAATGATATATGTAACAACAAGTACAGCTGCTAATATCTTTATATATGACGGCGAAACCGTAAGTATATCACCTATAAGATATGAAGAGTATTTGGCAAAACCGCCGCTTTTGGAAAGAATTACAATTCCAAGAGCAATGGAGGCTGAAGAAAATACGCTTATTACAGTGTCTGATGAAGCGTGTGTACTGCTTTTAACTTTTCTTATTCCAAGCCCAAACAAGATACCAAAGGCAAGCATGCATATAACTGGATTTCCTGCGCCGAGCATCACGCCAATGGCAATTCCGGTTAATGCGCTGTGCCCAAGAGCGTCAGAGAAAAACGCCATTTTGTTGTTTACGGCCATTGTGCCAAGCATTCCGAATAACGGAGTTACAAGCAGAACAGCAATTAAGGCATTTTTCATAAAGTCAAATTCAACAAAGGAAAAAGGGAGGACAGTTTCAATTATTTCATAAACTAAACTCATCGTTTTTTGCCTCCTTTAGAGTATAACCAAAAATATCCTGAAACGCCTTTGCCCTATAGACTTCATCAGGAGCGCCCTGCGCTATTACCGTTTTATCCATAAGGACTATACGGTCAGCATAGCTTTTAATCAGGCTTAAATCATGGGACACAAGAAGTATTGCCATATGATACTTATGCCTGAGTTCAGATACCTTTTTATAAAAAGTATCAAGGCCGTTTATATCTACTCCAGATACTGGCTCATCAAGTATAAGGAGATCGGGAAGGGGGTCTATGGCTACAGCCAGCAGAACCCTTTGCAGCTCGCCGCCAGATAAGTCCCCAAGTGTTCTGCTAATTACATGTCCTGCGCTGAAATCATCAAGACGCTTTTGTATTTTTGCTTTTAATTCATGCTTTTGTCCAAGCCAGACAGGCCTGTTTGTGGATGCTGCGGCCATGAAGTCGAGAACCGATACAGGAGTGCTTTTATCAAATATAAGCTGCTGAGGAACATATCCAGTGGTAAGCTTTTTTATTTTACCGTCGCTGTGGTCAAGATATGTTATTTTCCCCGTATGGGGTCTTTCTCCAAGCAAGGCTTTTATTAGAGTGGTTTTACCTGAACCGTTTTTTCCTATAAGGGCGGTAAGCTCACCGCAGTGAAACTCCATGTTGACGTCATGTATTATTGCCTCGGAACCATCGTATACGGCCAGATTTTCTATATTTACTTTGCATAGGCCGCAGTTGTTATGAATGCTCATTTTTTAACACTTCCTTTTAGTATACGGGCGTTTTCGTTCATGGCGTTTACATAGCTTTCTGGGGAATAATCGCCTGTGAGAACAGGGTCAAGTACGATGACCTTAGCATCGGTTTCTCTTTCTATGGTTTCCGCTAAAAGCTTTGATGCGTCATCAGCGGCAATCAAAAGGTCTATATGGTTTTCATTGACCGTACTTATTATTTCAGCCAGCTCTTTAGCTGACGGAGTTTCATTTTCATCCATTTCAACGCACAGGACTATATCCATACCATATGACAGTTCCAGATAATCAAACGCTTCATTAAACACACATGCCTTTATTCCGTTTCCGTCGAAGCTTTCAAGGGAATTTAACTTTTTTATAAAAATCTCAGTATTATTCTCAAAAACGCCTGATTTATCTGGGCAGAGCGCGCTCAATGCACTGCAAATGTTTTGTGCCTGTACAGCGGCATTAGACGGCAGTATCCAGAAATGGGAATTTTCTTCATGATTATGACCATCGTGTTCACTGTGTTCGTTAAGAAGCTCAGTTACCCCGTCAGAGGTATCAACTATATTCAATTCTGGAAAAAGCTCAAGCGCATTATCCAGAAAGCTCTCCATTCCTCCCCCATTTATAACAAATATATCGGCTGTGCTAAGCTTTTTCATATCTCCGGTGGACAGCTGATAGTCATGCAGACAGCCGGTCTGCGGCTGGGCCATGTTTTTAAGACTTATGCCATCAGTATTTCCAATAACATTTTCAGCGATAACATAGATGGGGTAAAAGGATGTTACAACCTCAATATCATCATCTTTTGCAGTGCTGCTGCTAGCACAGGATGCCGTTAGAAAAATTGAAAGAAATGCTGCAATTATTATTTTTAATTTTTTCATTATATTTCCTCACTCAACAAATGCAAATGATTTGCATTTTTGTACGTGTTATTATATCCGCAATTTCTGTTTTCTGTCAAGTGTACATTAAAAAGAGCTTAATATTAATATTTTTTTAATTGCGAAGAGGCAATTAATGTGCTATATTCATATGATGTAATTGTGAAAGGAAGTGTTTTTATGAGATATAGATATGAAACAAAGGGTACGTGCTCAAGACTTATCGAATTTACAGTTGAAGACGGAATTGTAAAGGATGTAAAATATACAGGAGGCTGCGGCGGAAATCTTCAGGGAATAGCTAAGCTTGTAGACGGTATGAAGGTTGAGGAAGTTATTGAAAAGCTTAAAGGCATTGGCTGTGGCATGAAGAGCACCAGCTGTCCCGACCAGCTCTCAAAAGCGCTTAGCGCTGTTATTGAGAAAAAGGGTGAATAATAAACTTTAATATTGACAAAGGCTTGTACCTGTGCTAACATCGTTATGATTGGCATAGGTATGCTTGTTTTAGCGCGCCTTTTTGCCGGTAAATTAATAACAGGAGGTGGAAGTTGTGAGGACAAGAATTACCTTAGCATGTACAGAGTGCAAGCAGAGAAATTACAGTACTACAAAGGACAAGAAAGTTATGCCCGATAGAATGGAAATGAAAAAGTATTGCAAATTCTGCAAAGCACACACACTCCATAGAGAAACAAAATAAAAATCCGAAGGGAGTGAAACCGATGGAAGAAGAACTTAAAACCACAAACCCGAATGAAAAAAACGAAGTGAAAAAAGCGGCTCCCAAGAAAAACTCGAAGAAAAAGGAAAAGCCGGGTCTTTCCGAAAAGCTTGCTGACTGCAGAGCTGAGGCTAAAAAAATTATTTGGCCTAACCGTGAAACCTTGAAAAAGAACACGGTTACTGTTATAGTTACATCTCTTATTATGGGTGTAGTTATATTCGGTATGGATACTGTATATACAACAGTAATGAATTTAGTTATCGGCCTTTTGGCCTGATTAAAGAAGGATGATTGTTATGTCAGAAGAAATCAACAAGCAGGCGGAATCTGAAAGCAGATGGTACGTAGTACACACCTATTCAGTTTATGAAAACAAAGTTAAAGCCAATATTGAGAAAATAGTTGAAAACCGCGGCATGCAGGATCAAATCCACGAGGTAAGCGTTCCGGTACAGGAAGTAGTTGAGGTTAAAAACGGTCAGAAAAAGACTGTTCAGAGAAAAATATTCCCCGGCTATGTACTTATAAAAATGTTTATGAACGAGGATACATGGTATGTCGTTAGAAATACAAGAGGCGTTACAAGCTTTGTTGGTCCTGAAAGCAAGCCGGTTCCCCTTACTCCTGATGAGGTAAGAATGATGGGCATTGAGACAACCACTGAGGCCTTCGATATGGAGGTTGGAGATACTGTCAGAGTTGCGTTTGGCGCATTTGCTGATTCAGTAGGAAAAATCAGGGATATCAATGACCAGAAAAAGACAGTCACAGTCATTCTTTCGATATTTGGACGTGAGACTCCGGTCGAGTTCGAATATAATCAGATCATAAAGATGTAATACGTTCGTTTTTGGATGCGCGTTAGTATTCTTTCGCGCGTGGGAGGGTGAATACCCCGTTAATTACCACATTTATAGGAGGTGCCGAAATGGCAAAGAAAGTAACAGGTTATATTAAATTACAGATCCCGGCAGCTAAGGCAACGCCGGCTCCCCCGGTTGGTCCCGCTCTCGGCCAGCACGGTGTAAACATTATGGGCTTCTGCAAGGAGTTCAACGAGAAAACAGCTTCACAGGCAGGTCTTATCATTCCTGTTGTAATTACAGTATATCAGGACAGAAGCTTTACATTCATTACAAAGACTCCTCCCGCAGCCGTACTTCTTAAGAAGGCCTGCAAGATTGAGTCTGGTTCAGGCGTACCCAATAAAACAAAAGTAGCTAAAATTTCCAAAGATGAAGTTATGAAAATCGCGGAAATGAAAATGCCCGATCTTAACGCTGCTAACCTTGATTCCGCATACAGCATGATTTGCGGTACAGCAAGAAGCATGGGTATTGTTGTAGAGGAATAAGGAGGGTACGAGAATGAAAAGAGGAAAGAAATATACAGAAAAAGCGAAACTCGTTGAAAGAGCAACGCTTTATGATACAGAAGACGCTATTAAGCTTGTACAGGATACATCTGTAGCAAAGTTTGATGAGACAGTAGAAGCACACATTCGTTTGGGTGTTGACAGCAGACATGCTGATCAGCAGGTTCGTGGTGCCGTTGTTCTTCCCCACGGTACAGGTAAAACAGTTCGTGTTTTAGTATTTGCTAAAGGTGATAAAGCTGAGGAAGCTTTAGCAGCCGGAGCTGATTTTGTTGGAGCGGAAGATCTTATCCCTAAAATCCAGGGTGAGAACTGGTTTGGTTTCGACGTTGCGGTAGCGACACCCGATATGATGGGCGTTGTTGGCCGTCTTGGTCGTGTGCTTGGACCTAAAGGCTTAATGCCTAACCCTAAAGCTGGTACAGTAACAATGGATGTTGCTAAGGCTATTAAGGACATTAAAGCAGGTAAGATTGAATACCGTCTTGACAAAACAAACATTATTCATGTTCCGGTAGGTAAGGTTTCTTTCGGTACAGAAAAGTTACTCGAAAACTTCCAGACTCTTATGAGTGCTGTTATTAAGGCTAAACCGGCAACAGCAAAGGGCCAGTATCTTAAGAGCGTTGTTATCTCTTCAACAATGGGCCCAGGAATCAAAATTAACCCCGCAAAACTCAGCGAGTAATTGTTGACAAAGGGTAAATTTTGATATATAATCAAACAGTTGAATATTGCCGCAGACAGCAGGTGCGTAAGCATAAAGGACATTGTCCTGCCAGCCGAGGAGACTTATATCAAGAATTTTTGAGCCCCTTTGTCTGTCAGACTTAGGGGCTTTTCTTATATGAGGCTTTGCCCGCCGTATATTGTTGACGGTGTACACTAGGCAATTTAATAATTTTCCTATTCAAGGAGGTGTTAAAATGGCAAAGGTTGAAGCAAAACAGGCCGTTGTTAACGAAATCAAAGAGAAACTTGACAAGGCTGTATCTATAGTACTTGTTGATGCAAGAGGACTTACTGTAGCTGAGGATACAGAATTAAGAAAGCAGCTTAGAGAAGCGGGCGTTGATTATAAAGTGTACAAGAACACAATGATTAACTTCGCTGTTAAAGATACTCAGTTTGAAGGAATTGCACAGTATCTTGAAGGCCCTACAGCAGTTGTTTTCGCATATGACGAAGCTACAAAGGGTGCAAGTATAGTTAAAAAGGTTTCAGAAACAGCTAAGAACCTTGAGTTCAAGGCAGGCGTTGTAGAAGGTATCGTTTATGACGCAGAAGGAATTAAGGCTATCGCTGATATTCCTTCAAGAGAGGTACTTCTCTCAAAATTACTTGGCAGCTTCAAGAGCCCAATCTCTTCTTTCGCAAGAGTTATCAGTCAGATTGCAGAAAAGAAGGGCGAAGGTGCAAGCGAGGCAGCAGCAGAATAAGAAATTCATTAATCGTTTAATATTATCGGAGGTGCTATAAAATGGCAAAATTAACAATCGAAGAAATTCTCGCAGCTATTGATGAACTTACAGTTATCGAACTTAATGACCTTGTTAAGGCAGCAGAAGAAAAATACGGCGTATCCGCAGCAGCAGGCGTTGCAGTAGTAGCAGCAGGCCCCGCAGCAGGTGCAGCTGAAGAAAAGACAGAGTTCAATGTTGAACTTACAGAAATTGGCGCTGAAAAGATTAAAGTAATCAAGGTTGTTAGAGAAGTAACAGGTCTTGGTCTTAAAGAAGCTAAAGAGCTCGTAGACGGCGCTCCTAAGGTTCTTAAAGAGGCAGTTTCTAAAGAAGACGCTGAGGCTATGAAAGCTAAACTTGAAGAAGTTGGCGCAAAAGTAACACTTAAGTAAAACAATGATGGGCGGTCATATTTGACCGCCTTTTTTAATTAGTTTTATTGCTCGTGGACAAATGTCTATGAATTGTGTTATTTTTGTTAAATTTTTATAGTATGGTGTAATAAGGGAAACTATTTTTAAGTATTTTTTGGGTTTTATAAAATATTTTTATACTTTAAAAATATTGTTTGATAATGTTTGTTGCTTTTGGCTAAAATACAATGATTTTTGTTAGTGCAATATACTACGGAATAGCCGGGTGATTAACTTGACGAACTGATAAAACCGTTGATATAATTACGAAAAGCTTTAGTCGTAAACGGCATTAAGTATATAAGCAGTAATATGTCCTTGTAAACTTAATGGCGTATATGAAAAAAAGGCTTAACGCTGAAAGCATTTTTTACATGGCTTTAATGCCATGTTTTTTCTTTAATCCTACGCCGACAAAACTATATTATTATATTTTAAGGAGGCTTTTTTCAATGGAAAGAGTTTATAATTTTTCTGCAGGACCATCTATGTTACCACTTGAAGTACTCGAAAAAGTGCAGAGGGATCTTGTCTGTTACGGAGATTCAGGTATGTCGGTAATGGAGATGAGTCATCGATCTAAGCCTTTTGAAAAGATAATACAAAGCGCAGAGGCAACACTTAGAGAACTTATGAAAATACCTGATAATTATAAAGTGCTTTTTTTACAGGGCGGCGGCTCAACACAGTTCGCTATGATTCCTTTAAATCTTATGACTAAAAATAAGAAATGCGATATAGTCCTTACCGGCCAGTGGGCTAAAAAGGCTAAATCAGAGGCTGCTCGTTATGGTAAGGTAAACGTTGTGGCGTCATCTGAGGATAAAGTTTTCAGCTATATACCTGAGCTTGATAAGAGCAAATTTGACCCTGAAGCAGATTATTTTTATATTACATATAACAATACCATCTATGGTACAAGATATACAGAACTGCCTGATACTGGCAATGTTCCTCTTGTTACCGATATTTCTTCAATTATACTTTCTGAGGAAATTGATGTCAGCAAATTTGGACTTTTGTTTGCAGGCGCTCAGAAAAACGTTGGCCCCGCTGGCGTTACAGTCGTAATTGTCCGTGAAGACCTCATAGGCAATGCGATGGACTTTACGCCGACTATGCTTGATTACAAAACACATGTCGATAATGACTCGCTGTACAATACTCCTCCTACATTTGCAATATATGTGGCTGGGCTTGTATTTGAATGGGTTAAAGAAAAAGGCGGAGTAAAGGCTGTTCAGGAAATTAATGAGAAAAAGGCGTCAATCCTTTACGACTATCTTGACGCAAGCGATTTGTTTAACGGAACAGTTGTACCCAAGGACCGCTCCCTTATGAATGCGCCTTTTATTCTTCCTACAGAAGAGCTTAATGCGAAATTTATTAAAGAGGCGACAGCCGCCGGCTTTGTTAACCTTAAAGGACACAGGACTGTAGGAGGCATGAGAGCAAGCATGTACAACGCAATGCCTGTTGAGGGCGTACAGAAGCTTGTTGATTTCATGAAGAAGTTTGAAATGGAAAATAAATAATTGGAGGAAATATAAATGTATAACGTACTGACACTTAACTCTATTTCTGAAGTAGGTTTAAATAAACTTAACCCTAAAAAATATGTGGTTAGCAGCGATATGGTCAACCCTGACGGTATCATTTTAAGAAGCTTTGACATGCATGAGATGGAACTGCCTGAAGCGCTCGTTGGTGTGGCCAGAGCAGGTGCCGGAACAAACAATATTCCTATAGATAAATGCTCAGAAAAGGGAATAGTTGTATTTAATACTCCTGGCGCTAATGCAAATGCTGTTAAGGAGCTTGTGCTTACAGGAATTTTCCTTTCATCAAGAAAAATTGTTGAAGGCATTGAATGGGCTAAGGGGCTTAAAGGCAAGGAAAATGTTGATAAGCTTGTTGAAAAGGGTAAGGGACAGTTTACAGGTCCTGAAATCATGGGTAAAAAGCTTGGAGTAATGGGACTTGGAGCTATTGGCGTGCTTGTTGCCAACGCGGCTGTAAGCCTTGGCATGGAAGTTTACGGATACGACCCTTTCCTTTCTGTTGATGCGGCTTGGAGCCTTTCAAGCGAAGTCAAGAGAGCGGGTACAAAGGAAGAGCTTGTAGCCGCTTGCGATTACATAACAATTCACATTCCCCTTAATAACAGCACAAAGGGAATGTTCAATAAGGAGCTTTTTGATATTACAAAAAAAGGAGCAAGACTTCTTAACTTCGCAAGAGGAGGTCTTGTAAACACAGCCGACCTCAAGGAGGCTATTGATAACGGTACTATTACAGAATATATAACAGATTTCCCCGACGCAGATGTTATTGCCCTTGACAATGTAATCTGTATTCCACATCTTGGAGCTTCTACTCCTGAGAGCGAGGAAAACTGTGCTGAAATGGCAGCTATGGAACTTAAACAGTATCTTGAATACGGAAATATCAAAAATTCAGTAAATTTCCCTGCGTGCAGCATTCCATACACAGGCAAGGCAAGACTTGCCATTCTTCACAGAAATATAAAGGGAATGGTAGGCGCAATAGCAAACGCTATTTCAGATGAAGGCCTTAATATTGACAACATGGTTAATAACAGCAAGGGCGAATACGCCTACACTCTTGTTGACCTTGATACGTTTAACGGAAAATGCAATGAAATTGCGGATATGCTTATGAAAGTAGAAGGCATTCTTAAGGTTAGAGTTGTAAAGGTAGCTTAAGAAAGGGCTGAGAATATGGCTGTAATAAGACAGTTTAAGGCTGTAAGGCCAACACCTGCTATGGCTGAAAAAGTAGCGGCGCTTCCGTATGATGTGGTGAACAGTGAGGAAGCACGAGATATGACGGCTGGAAAACCCTATTCCTTCCTGCATGTAGATAAAGCGGAAATAGACCTCCCTGTCGGAATTGATATCTATTCTCCTGAGGTTTACGCTAAAGCAAAGGAGAATCTCGACAATCTGATAGCGAACGGAATTCTCATTCAGGACGATAAGCCTATGCTGTATATATATGAACTGACAATGGAAGGCAGAAGCCAGACAGGGCTTGTGGCCTGCACATCAATTGATGAGTACATAAATGGGATAATAAAAAAGCATGAGCTTACAAGAGAGGATAAAGAACAGGACAGGATTCGTCATGTCGATATTTGTAACGCCAACACAGGCCCTATTTTTCTCGCATACCGTACAGTTGATAAAATATCTGAAATAATTAATAAAATTAAGAAAAATCTTCCTATATATGACTTTACGGCTGAGGATGGTATAAAACATAAAGCGTGGGTTATAGATAATGAAGACGATATAAACAATCTTGTGGAGCTTTTTAAGGATGTGCCTAGCCTTTATATTGCGGACGGGCACCATAGAAATGCTTCTGCCGCTAAGGTTGGGTTAAAGAGAAGAATTGAGAAGCCGGATTATACGGGCGATGAGGAGTTTAATTACTATCTCTCCGTTATATTCCCCTCTGACCAGTTGAAAATATTGGATTACAACCGTGTTGTCAGAGACCTCAACGGGATGAGCGATGAGGAATTTATTACAAAGCTTTCAGAAAAATTTGACATTAAAAATGTCTCTGGGCGTGCTAAGCCGGAAAAACAATACGACTTTGGAATGTATTTAAATAAAAAATGGTATATGCTGACAGCAAAAAGCTCAATTATAACTGAGGATGCTGTAAAAGGACTTGACGTTTCGATTTTGCAGGACAATGTGCTTATACCGCTGCTTGGTATTGGAGATATAAGGACGGATAAAAGAATTGATTTTGTCGGAGGAATAAGAGGACTTGGAGAGCTTGAAAAAAGAGTTGACAGCGGCGAAATGAAAGTAGCCTTTGCTATGTATCCAACTTCTATAGAGCAGCTTATGACAATTGCCGACGAGGACAAAATTATGCCTCCGAAGTCTACATGGTTTGAACCAAAATTAAGAAGCGGGCTGTTTATACATTCATTAGAGTAAAAAGTATATAAGAAACAAATAATAGTGGTGTGCCTAATATGGCACATCACTTTTTGTTAGGAGGGAATAAAATGGGCAGATTTGTAAACGGTATGATTGCCGGAAGTGTAGCTGCTGCGGCTGGAGCATATTATCTTTCAAAAAATAAAGAAAAAGGCCGCCATATGATAAATGAAGGCCGTGAAGTTCTTGATAAGGCAGAAAACTGCCTTGACAAAGCAGAACAAAAAATGTTTTAAATTTTTTTAGGCGGGCATTTGCCCGCCGTTTTTTTATGGTTTTTTGTTGAAAGCAGTTTGAAAATAGTATTAACTGCGGATGGATGAAAAATAGACATGAGCCAATAAATCTTGTGAAGCCTTAATGGATACTAAGGACGTATGTTTTCCTTTACTTTTTTGCTGTCAGAGTTTAATATAAATAAGATGACAATATTTTTTGGAGGGAACAAAATGGAAGTAAGAACAAGATTTGCGCCTAGCCCCACAGGTTATATGCATATTGGCAACTTAAGAACTGCGTTATATGAATATCTTATAGCAAAATCAAAGGGTGGTAAGTTTATACTGCGTATAGAAGATACTGACCAGGAGCGAAAGGTTGAAGGCTCCGTTGATGTAATATATAAGACTCTTGAACTGACTGGGCTTAAACATGATGAGGGCCCTGATGTAGGAGGAGAATACGGCCCATACGTACAGAGCGAAAGAATGGGAATGTATATGGACTATGCCCTTGAACTTGTTAAAAAGGGAAAGGCATATTACTGTTTCTGCACAAAGGAGAGACTGGATTCCCTTAAGGAGAGCAATGAGCATGGTGACGCTTTTGCACGCTACGACAGACACTGCCTTAGCCTGCCAAAGGAGGAAATTGAGGCTAATCTTGCGTCAGGGAAACCGTTTGTTATCCGCCAGCTTATGCCAAGAGAAGGCACAACAACATTTGAGGACGTTGTTTATGGCACTATTACAGTTGACAACAGTGAGCTGGATGATCAAATATTAATTAAATCTGACGGCTTTCCGACATATAATTTTGCCAATGTCGTTGATGACCATACTATGAATATAACCCATGTTGTAAGAGGAAGTGAGTATCTTTCCTCGACACCGAAATATAATCTTCTTTATGATGCCTTTGGCTGGGATGCTCCGGAGTATATACACCTTCCCCCGGTTATGAGGGACGCTCAGCATAAGCTTTCAAAGCGCCATGGCGACAAATCGTTTGAGGACCTTATAAATGAGGGATATATTGTTGAAGCTGTTGTGAATTATATCGCTCTGCTTGGATGGAGTCCTTCGGATAATCAAGAAATTTTCTCTATGGACGAGCTTATCGAAAAGTTTGATATCGCGGGTATAAGCAAGTCGCCTTCAATATTTGACATTAAAAAGTTAACATGGATGAACGGTGAGTATCTTAAGATGATGGATTTCGATAAGTATTGGGAACTTGCTGAGCCTAAACTTAAGGATGCCGTGAAAACTCCCGGTATAGATCTCAAATTTGTTGGAGAGCTTTTAAAAACAAGACTCGAAACACTTAATGATATTCCGGAATTAGTTGATTTTATAGATACTCTTCCCGAATATTCTACTGAGCTCTACATTCATAAAAAGATGAAAACAACTGAGGAAATTGCTCTTGAAGGCCTTAAGGCGGTCGTACCTGTGCTTGAAAAACAGGGAAATTGGACAAATGACAGCCTCTATGAGTGTCTTATGGAGCTTGCAAAAGAAAAGGGCCTTAAAAACGGACAGATACTTTGGCCGGTCAGAACTGCGCTTTCAGGAAAGCCTTCATCACCTGGCGGGGCTACGGAGCTTGCGGTGATACTGGGTAAGGAAGAAACGCTTAGAAGAATTGATACAGGCATTAAAATGCTTGATGAGAAATTAAATTAAGTATAATAAAAAGCGTTATGAAAATAACGCTTTTTATTACTTTTATCTTAAAAAACCTGCCCAATGTTGACACAAACAGCAATGAATTGTAAAATAAAACAATAAGCTAAATTAATATGGCTCATTATGTAAATAGGCAGATATTGACAGCTATATATTACCGGAGGGATAATTAAAATATGGACGATAATATGAACAACAAGGAAAATGAGAACGAAAGCGGAGAAGCTGCTTTTGGCTCAAGGGAGTACTATAAAAATCTCTATGGTGACTTGCCTGAGGATGTTGCGGAAATGCTCATAGGCACACATCCGCTTATGAAAAAAGAGGTGAGCGATGAGCTTACACACAGCATAAAGATCAAGTCGGCCAGAGAAAAAAATTTAAGAGCGGTTACGGAAACTGACGGTGAAGCTGATAATGAACAGGAAGACCATTTTGAAGAGGAAGAAATAGCTTCGGCTTCAAAGGACCCTGTAGAAGATGTGGTAGAGCCTGAGGATCTTCACGACTATGTTGGAGATATTACTAATTTTACAAAGGGGCTTGTTACTCCGTCAGCAAAAAAACAGAAATCAGAAGCCCATCACGCAGTTGAAGAAACTAAGTATGAAGAACCTAAAAGTGATGATGATATTACAGCGGAAAAGGTCGCTAAAATGCTCGGCGGGGTGGACGTTGAACCCGTAGACCAGGACGAGTTTGAGGAGTTTGAAGAGGTAGACGAAAGACCCAGAAAGAAAGTCAGAAAAGAAGACAGGGCTGAAAGAAGCTCAAAGCCTAAAAGAAGCCACAGACAGATTGATGAAAAGGCGCTTGAACTTGATAACATAGAGAAACAGGCTAATCTTAATGAGCTCTTTCGTGAGGATGACGATTATTATGAAGAGAAACATTCGGGCAACAGTGTACTTAGAATAGTTATTATAGTTGCTGCAGTAGTTGTTCTCGCATTTTTTATCTATAAGGTTGCTTCTTTGTCAGGACAGGTTACAAAGCTTAATGAACAGGTAACCAGCTACAAAACAATGGAAACAGAGTACGAACAGCTTAAGCTTGACAACCTCAGCCTTACAGAGCAGGTTGAAAACCTTCAGGCACAGCTTGGCGGAAATGCGGGCGGCGACAATAATGCTGCTGAACCAAGTGATACAAACAGTAACAACGGCAGTAATGCACAGACTACACCGGCGAATACAAACAGCGGTTCAAAAACATATACAGTACAGGCTGGAGACACATTCTGGGGAATTGCAACTAAGATGTACGGAAACGGCTCTTACTATGACAGAATTCTTACTGCAAACGGACTTACTGAAAATGATAAAATCAGAGAGGGTATGACACTTACTATACCTGCGGCATAATTTGGAGGGGTATGATGTACCTTGATTTAGAAGGAAAAACTCTGGCTGAGCTTCGTGAGGAAGCAAAGAAGCTCGGTATAAAACGGGTTACCGGGGTTAAGAAGGATGAACTTGTAAAAAGCATAAAGATAGCCATACATGAAATAAATGTTTCGGAAGCGGCGGAAAAGGCTCAGGAAAAAGATCCTGAGCCTGCTGTTCCCGAAGGGGACGAAAGCGAAGGCGTGCTTGAAATAATGGCCGATGGATATGGTTTCCTCAGAACGGAGAATTTCGAGCAGGGTGATAACGATATTTACATATCGCAGTCTCAGATAAGACGTTTTAATCTTCGCACAGGAGATAATGTAAAGGGCGTCACCAGGCAGGCAAGAGAGGGCGAGAGGTACGGAGCTCTGCTGTTTGTTAAAAGCGTCAACGGAGATAACCCGCAGAAAGCTGTGGGAAGGCCTGTTTTTGAGAACTTAACGCCAATTTATCCAAGTGAAAAACTAAGGCTTGAAACAACAAGGGACGAAATAAGCGGAAGAATTATTGATATAGTAGCTCCAATCGGAAAGGGACAGCGCGGTATGATAGTCGCTCCCCCTAAGGTTGGTAAAACTATTCTTTTGACTAAAATGGCAAACGCCATTACTAAAAACCATAAGGAAATAAGCTTGATTATGCTGCTTATTGACGAAAGGCCTGAGGAAGTAACAGATATTCAGCGCTCCATTGAGGGCGAAAATGTTGATATTGTCTACTCTACCTTTGATGAAAAGCCTGAACACCATAAGCTTGTAGCCGAAATGGTGCTTGAAAGAGCAAAGAGAATGGTAGAACAGGGCAAGGATCTTGTAATACTTCTTGACAGCATAACAAGACTTTCAAGAGCCTATAATCTTATTATGCCTCCGAGCGGAAGAACGCTTTCCGGCGGTATGGATCCATCTGCACTTTATTTTCCTAAAAAATTTTTTGGAGCGGCAAGAAATATTGAAAACGGAGGAAGCCTGACTGTTTTAGCAACAGCACTCATAGATACTGGCAGCAAAATGGACGAGGTAATATTCGAGGAGTTCAAAGGAACAGGAAATATGGAGCTTGTGCTTGACAGAAAGCTTTCCGAGAGAAGAATATTCCCTGCTATTGACGTAAATAAAAGCGGAACAAGAAGGGAAGAACTTCTGCTCTCAAAAGATGAAATGGATGCTGTATACGCCATGAGAAGAATGTCGGCAAATGCTAGTACCTCTGAGACTACTCCATTTGTAATTGATTTAATGAAAAAGACGGAGAATAATGCGGCATTTGTGAAAAGAATTAATATGATGGAGAAAAATATAATAAAATAGTATCTTGCAAGATTTGCAAGTATATGCTATAATCTGTTTGTTGTCTATAAATAGATATAAGATTGAATGCTATTGATCAACAAATATATAAAATGAGGTGAAAAAAATGAGGAAAGGTATCCATCCCGATTACAAGCAGGTAACGGTTAGATGTCACTGCGGCAATGAGTTCGTAACAGGCTCAACAAAGGACGAAATCTCAGTCGAAGTTTGCTCAAAGTGCCATCCGTTCTATACAGGAAGCCAGAAGCTTTTACTTGAAAGCGGCGGTCGTGTTGAGAAATTCAACAAGAAATATGGCAGAAAGTAATCTTAAAAATAAGGGGTCGGCGTTATCTATGCCGTCCCTTTTTGCTTATTTAAGGAAGTGTTTTGATGAGTAAAACATATTATGGCGGACAGGCGGTAATTGAGGGCGTAATGATGAGGGGCAGAAGAGTTTATGCTACCGCGGTACGTACTCCCGAAGGTGAAATCGCCGTTGAGAAGAAAGACAATGAGACTATATTAGGTAAATACAAACTCTTCACATATCCAATATTCAGAGGAATATCGGCTTTTTTGGATTCCCTTATTGTAGGTACTAAAATTTTAATGCAGAGTGCTGTTCTGGCCGGTGAAGAGGAAACAGAAGAAGAACCGTCAAAGTTTGAAAAAAAGCTTATGGATAAGTACGGAGAAAAGCTTAACGATTACATGATGTATTTCAGCGTAGCTGTTTCGATTGTAATTGCGCTTCTGCTCTTTTTTATGCTTCCGGTATGGCTGGGGAGCTTCTTCAACAAATATATATCAGGGCCTCATATGCTCAGTGTAATAGAGGGGCTTCTGAGAATTGTAATATTTCTTGTATATATTTTTCTTATATCAAGAATGAAGGAAATACAGCGCGTATTTCAGTATCACGGAGCGGAGCATAAGACTATTAACTGCTATGAGGCGGGAGAAGCGCTTACGCCTGAAAATGTAAAGAAACATACTAGACTTCATAAAAGATGCGGAACGAGCTTTATGCTTATAGTAATGGTTGTCAGCATGGTTGTGTTTGTATTTGTCCGTACAGATAATATAGGCATGAGAATGCTCAGCCGTATACTTCTTGTTCCATTTATTTCAGGAGTAAGCTATGAAATAATCAAATGGGCTGGCCGCAGCGACTCGATTTTTGTGAAACTGGTAAGCGCACCTGGAATGTGCCTTCAGAAGCTTACAACGGCTGAACCGGATGAAGAGGAAATAGAGTGCGCTATAGCTGCGCTTGTTACAGTCCTTGAGGACGAAGAGCCGGAGGCTGTCCCTGTGCATTCGGGACAGTGGAGGTGCCTTGCTTCGGAGGCACTATGAAAATAAAGGATTTAATAAACGATGCGTCAAACAGGCTGTGCGCTGCGGGAATAGAGGAGCCGCGGTTTGAAGCGGAGCTGTTTATGGCTGAGACTTTAAAAAAAAGCCGTATTCAGATTCTTACACAATGGTATGAGGAGACCAGCGAAGAACAGCAGCTGGCTTTTGAAAGTATGATATTACGCCGTACGGCTCTTGAGCCTGCGGCGTATATAATAGGACATAAGGAGTTTATGGGGCTTGAGTTTCAGGTTGGTCCAGGTATCCTTATTCCTCGTCCTGATACTGAAATACTTGTAGAAAGTTCGATTGAGACTATAAAAAAATATAAGCTTCATAACTCTGTTGAAATAGGGGTCGGCAGCGGATGTATTTCTGTGAGCCTGGCAAAATATACGGATGTAAACTGCTATGGTACCGATATTAGTCAGACCGCACTTGAAACGGCGCAAAAGAACGCGCGTTTAAACGGAGTAAATGAAAAAGTATTCTTTTTTAAAGGAGACCTTTTTACAGGACTTCCTGATATAAAGTTTGATATGATAGTATCAAATCCACCGTATATACGCAGACTGGATATGGAGGAGCTAATGCCGGATGTCAGAGAATATGAACCTTATACCGCGCTGTGCGGAGGAGATGACGGCCTTGACTTTTATAGAAGGATAAGCAGAGATGGATTTAAATTACTTAAAAACCGAGGCTTTATATTATATGAAATAGGATATGATGAGGCAGCCGAGGTTACTGATATATTGGAGAAAAACGGATTTAAAGATATAGAAGTTATAAATGATCTAAGCGGGCTTAACCGTGTGATTAGGGCACGCAAGGGGGATTTTGATGTTTGAGCGTTTGGCTGAATTTGTAAGCAGGCATGAGGAGCTTGCACTGCTTATAAATGACCCTGATATTATAGCTGATCAGGACAAATGGCGCTCTCTTATGAAGGAGTACAGCGCTATAACTCCAATAGCTGAAAAATACAATGAATATAAAATGACTAAGGGCGCCATTGATGATGCCCTTGAAATGCTTGATGACAGCATCGATGACGAATTTCGGACGCTGGTTAAGGAAGAGCTTTCAGAAAATAAAGAAAAACTGCCGAAAATTGAAGATGAACTGAAAATACTGCTTATTCCAAAGGACCCTAACGATGACAAAAACGTTATAATGGAGATTAGGGCCGGGGCGGGCGGAGATGAAGCTGCGCTTTTTGCTGGCAGCCTTTTCAGAATGTATAATAAATACGCTGAAAAGAAAGGCTGGAAAACTGAGCTTATGAATGCCAATGAAAGTGACCTTGGAGGCTTTAAAGAGGTGTGCTTTATGATTTCCGGTCAGGGAGCATACAGCCGTTTTAAATATGAAAGCGGTGTGCACAGGGTTCAGCGCGTACCTGAGACAGAGTCAGGTGGAAGAATACACACGTCAACAGTAACAGTGGCTGTGCTTCCAGAGGCTGATGAGGTTGATGTCAACATAAATATGAACGATGTGCGCATAGATGTTTTCAGGGCGTCAGGCAACGGCGGACAGTGTGTAAATACTACAGACTCGGCGGTACGTGTAACGCATATTCCCACTGGTATTGTAGTATCCTGCCAGGATGAAAAGAGCCAGCTTAAAAATAAAAATAAGGCGCTTAAGGTGCTTTATGCCAGAATATATGATATGGAGCTTAAAAAGCACAATGAGGAAATTGCCGGAGAAAGAAAGGCACAGGTAGGGACCGGTAACCGTAATGAAAGAATACGTACCTATAATTTTCCTCAGGGGCGGGTTACAGACCATAGGGTTAACCTGACACTTTATAAAATTGACAGTGTGATGGAAGGCGATATCGACGAAATCGTTGATACCCTTTCTGCCTCAGAAAGAGCAGAAAAGCTTAAGAGCAATGAATAATTAGAAACAAGCCCATTATGCATATAATGATATATATGTGTGTTTTGGGAGATAATTTATGAAGGACAGCAAAAAAATATCTGCAGATGTATTAAAGGGGATAATGGGAGGCATTTTAATAGCCGCAGGTTCCCTTTCGGCAATAGGATTTACTGAAAATGCAGTAAGCTGCATTCTGGTGGTGGCCCTCGTTATTGCGGGAGCCTTTGTGGGAATTGTTCTTGACACAATTGGGGCAAACAGCTACGTGGTATGCATGCTTTCGGTTATTCTTTTTGCCGCCGCCAGATATTTTAACATTGGATTTATAGAATATATGGCGTCCGGCGCTGTTATGTATATGGGCTGTGTTTTTGCCCTGCCTGAAGCGGATGTTTTTACTAACGCCGTTACCGGCGCAGCTGCCGCCGCAGGCTTTTTGGGAGCCGTAATAGCTATTTTATAAACTATTTCGGGAGGCGAATTAATGGAAATTGTATCAAAGGAATCAATAAAAAACGCGGTTGTCGAGTGCCTTAAAACTCTTTTCAGAAAGACCGTAGACACCGCTACGACCGTTGAGATATATGAAGCGGCTGTTTATGCACTTAGAACGGTTTTTACTGAGAAATGGATTAAAACTCATGATGAGTATAAAGAAAAAGATGTAAAAATGGTTTATTATCTTTCAATGGAGTTCCTTATGGGACGCTTTTTCGGAAACGGGGTAATGAACCTTCTTATGCATGATACAGTTAAAGAGGCTCTTGAAGAGCTTGGAATAGATTATAATACTATTGAAAATGCCGAGGCTGACCCAGGTCTTGGAAACGGAGGTCTTGGCAGACTGGCTGCATGCTTTCTCGACTCTTTGTCCACTATGGAATATCCGGCCTATGGCTGCGGTATAAGATACCATTATGGTATCTTTGAACAGGCAATAGAAAACGGTTATCAGGTTGAGAAGCCTGATAATTGGCTTGCCAACGGAGACTTCTGGGCTATAAAGCGTTCGGAATATGAGGTAGAGGTCAAGTTTGGCGGGGATGTAAGAACAGAGATTAAAGAAAACGGAGAGTACAGATTCATACAGGAAAACTACTCGTCTGTAATAGCTGTTCCGTATGATTATCCTGTAATTGGTTATGGAAATAATACAGTTAATACACTGCGCCTTTGGGAGGCCAGACCAAAAAATTTCTTTGACCTTAAGTCATTTAACGAGGGAAACTACGCCAAAGCTGTTGAGGAACAAAACATTGCAAGCACTATTACAGAGGTGCTTTATCCTGCCGATGAGCATATACAGGGAAAGGAACTGCGTTTAAGACAGCAGTACTTCTTTATATCCGCTACGGTACAAAGAGTTATTGAGCGCTTTAAAACAACTCACAGTGATTTTAGGGAGCTTCCTGATAAGGTGGCCTTCCAGCTTAATGACACACATCCAAGTATTGCAGTTGCCGAGCTTATGAGGGTGCTTGTGGATGAAAATGACGTGCCTTGGGATGAAGCATGGGAAATAACAACCAAGGTTTGTGCGTACACAAACCATACTATTATGTCAGAGGCTTTGGAAAAATGGCCAATTGAGCTTTTCAGCCGCCTTCTTCCCAGAATATATATGATAATTGAGGAAATTAACAGACGCTTCTGTATTGAGCTTGTACAGAAATACGGAAATGATCCTATCAGAGTACATGATATGTCAATTATAGCTGACAGCCAGATAAAAATGGCCTATTTGGCTATAGTGGGAAGCCATTCTGTTAACGGAGTGGCAAAACTGCACAGTGAAATACTTAAGAAGCAGGAGCTTAAAAATTTCTATGATTTTTATCCTGATAAATTTAATAATAAGACAAACGGAATAACGCAAAGAAGATGGCTTCTGCACGCTAACAGCTCTCTTGCCTCTCTTATAACCGACACAATAGGCGATAATTGGATTACTAACCTTGATGAGCTTAATAAGCTTATTCCATATGCCGATGACAAGGAATTCAGAAATAAGTTTATGGATATTAAGGCTGAGAACAAAGCCCGACTTGCAGAGTATATAAAAGAGACAAATGGTATTGACGTTAATCCGCAGTCGATATATGATATTCAGGTAAAGAGGCTGCATGAATACAAACGCCAGCTTCTTAATGTAATGCATATAATCAATTTATATTTTAGACTTAAAGAAAATCCCGACATGGATATTGTACCCAGAACATTTATATTTGGGGCAAAGGCCGCAGCAGGCTACAAAAGGGCTAAGGATATAATAAAGCTGATTAATTCGGTTGCAGATGTCGTTAATAATGACCCCGATGTAAACGGCAGAATTAAGGTTGTTTTTATGGCAAATTACTGTGTTACACTTGCGGAAAGGCTAATTCCTGCCGCTGATGTCAGTGAACAGATTTCTACTGCCGGAAAAGAGGCTTCGGGTACAGGAAATATGAAGTTTATGCTTAACGGAGCGGTGACAATAGGCACAATGGATGGCGCCAATGTCGAAATACATGATGAGGTTGGAGAAGAGAATATTATTATTTTCGGATTATCTTCAGATGAAACTGCTAAAATGAGCAGAGAACACAGCTATAACCCTTGGGATGTGTACCATAGTGACGAAAGAGTGGCAAGAATTATGGAGTCGCTTGTGGACGGAACATTTTCGCCTAATAACCCTGAGTTATTTAGAGACATATATAATTCACTTTTGGGAAGCAACCGGAGTGATGAATACTTTGTTTTGAAGGATTTTGCATCTTATGTTGAAGCGCAGGAGAGGCTTGAAAGAACATATAGGGATAAAGACGGATGGGCAAGAATGGCTGTCTTAAACACTGCAAAAAGCGGAAAATTTTCCAGTGACAGAACGATACGCGAGTATGCCGATGAAATATGGAACTTAAAGCCTCTGCATATTGAATTATAGGCACTATGACAGAGCCTCCCGCATATAATAACCATATAAGGTTTCGGGAGATAGTGTATGTATAGTTTCGGCAGAGATTTTGACGAAGGCTTGGAAATAGACAATATTTTCAGGGAGTATATTGAACAGAAAAATAATAAGGGATTTCTGGACAGGGCTGAAACCCTGTCCGGAGATAACTTAGATGTTCAAAAAAGAGTGTTTGAAGCTGTAAGCTTAAAGCTTATGCCATTTGCAGAGGCCGCGGTAAACGGTATAGAAGCCGCAGGCTTTTTGGATATGGATAACGCTTCGAATGAAAGGCTTATATCTGCGGCTGCAAAAGATGCATGCGACGCAGCGCTTGGATTTTATAGTCAGTTTGATGAATATAAGGAACTGATGAGGGCATTTGGCGCCAGACGCTTCCTTATTGAAAAAATATGCTCGGAAATGATCACAGTGGAATTTTTGAGCCGGATTAACTGCATATGATTAAACGTCTTTAGCTCAATGGATAGAGCGTTCGGCTCCGGACCGAAAGGCTACGGGTTCAATTCCCGTAAGACGTAGGAGTTTTTAGACCGCCGCAGGTTATGTTTTAACATAACCTGCGGCGTTTTTTTTCAGCAATAATTTTTAATAATTGCTTTAAAGCTTAATAAAGAATCTGTTTTGGTAAATAATAAAATATAGATAATTAAAAATTAAAGGAGACTGTCTATGGATTTGCCAATATTAAATGAAAACGGATATTATGAAATACGGCTGGAAAGCATAGGAGGCCTGGGAGCCAACCTATGTGGTAAAATGCTTGGGGAACTGGGTGCAGTATACATGGGCCTTAATTCCGCCAGCTTTTCAAGCTATGGTTCTGAAAAAAGGGGTTCGCCTGTCAAAGCATATATACGCTGGTGCAGCGACTCGCACGATATTGGAATAAACAGCCCGGTAGAAAATCCACATATACTTGGGCTTTTCCACGAGGCTATGATTGGAAAAATGTCAGTAACAGCAGGTGTTTCAGAGGAAACAAAGATCATTATAAATACATCATCTACACCTGATGAAATGAGAGAAAGGCTGAAGCTTTGTGCAGGAGAGGTGTACTGTATTGACGCTCTCAAAATAGCTATGGAATCTAAAACAAGGATTAACATGGTTATTCTTGGTGCAATAGTTAAGGCAAGCGGATTTATTCCATTGGATTTAACAGTTGAAATGGTTAAAGACACTATAGGAAAAAAGTATCCTGAGCTGATCAAAAATAATATTGAAGGTGTTAAAAGAGGATATGAAGAAGCTGTATTTAAGCTTTTTAAGAATGACGGAAAATACCCTAAGGTTGATTATGAAGAGGTAAAAAACAAATGGGGTTATGAAAATGCTCCTATTGGCGGTGTAAATACGCGATTTGGCAGTACAGTGTCAAATGATCTTTCAGCCTCAAGAGAAGGATATATACCGTTATTTATACAGGATAAATGCATAAACTGCGGCCTGTGTGATACTACTTGTCCGGATATGGTGTTTCAATTTAAACCGGGAGAATTTAAAGGCCGTCCGGCAATGATAAACACCGGGCTTGATTATCATCACTGTAAGGGCTGCTTAAGATGTGTGGAGGTATGCCCGACAAATGCATTGGTTGCTGGGAATGAAAGAGAACATGAAAATCCTGAGTGGTTCACAAGAAATAAAGACTTAATAGTTGATAAATTGGAGTTTGAGGACACAGGTGCAAATTCATGGGTCACAAGCGAGGCGTATTTGGATGAAAAACGTATTGATGGAGGTATCGTTTAATGGAAAAGCAAAAAATTCTGTTTGAAAGCGGGAACGAGCTGGCGGCATATGCCGCTAAGCAGATAAACTATCATGTAATGGGGTATTATCCGATAACTCCTTCAACACAAATCGCAGAATATCTCGACCAAATGAAAGCGGATGGAGAACATGACATATCATTGATTGCGGCTGAAGGAGAGCACAGTGCAGCAGGTATATGCTATGGGGCTTCAACAGGTGGAGGCCGGGTATTTAATGCAACAAGCGCTAACGGGCTATTGTACGCTCTTGAACAGCTTCCAGTCCAGTCAGGCACCAGATTTCCTATGGTTATGAATGTGGCTTGCAGAACAGTATCAGGCCCATTGTGTATCAAGGGAGACCACAGTGACATTATGTATACTCTAAATACAGGATGGATAATACTGTTTGCAAGCTCTCCGCAAATGGTCTATGACATGAATATTTGTGCCCTTAAAATTGCTGAAGACGTAAAGCTTCCTGTAATTGTAGCGTTTGACGGGTTTTTTACAAGCCATCAAAAACGTAAATGTTATGTGTTTGAAGACGACCGAACAGTTCAGAATTTTATTGGATCATATAATGCTGAATATTCAGCCCTGGACCTTGAAAATCCCGTATCAATAGGCTCATATATGAATGAACCGGATATTCTAAATAATAAATATCAGCTTCATCTGGCTATGGAAAGCGCAAGAAAGGCCATACCTAAGATATTTGATGAGTATAAGAATATTTCAGGAAGAGAGATTACAATGGCGGAGGGATACAGAACAGATGATGCTGATGTTGTATTGTATCTTTTAGGGTCAAGCTATCATACTGCAAAGGTTGCAGTGGATAAGCTGAGAGAAAAAGGGAAAAAGGTCGGCGTTTTTACAACAAACGTACTCCGTCCATATCCTTCTGAGGAGCTTTTTTCATTGTGCAGAAATTCAAAAAAAATTATAGTGGGGGACAGGCAGGACAGTTACGGAGCCGAAGGAGGAAACCTCTCCTTAGAACTCAAGGCTATGCTGCAGGAGTATAAATCGAATGCGGAAGTGTTTTCAAGAGTTTATGGATTAGGCGGAAGGGATTTTTATGAAAAAGAGGCAGAAGAAATGCTGCTTTCATGCTATGAAGCGGATTTAAAGAAATTTGATTATATTGGTGTCTATCCTGGAGATAAAAAACTTGAGCCCAGCCAATATTTTAGACCTATAACAGAGAAAGAGTCAACTCCTGGGCTAACTAAATGTGCGTTTGATAATGGAAAAATGACTGTAAAAGGAGGGCGTGTTAATGAGACGACCGCAATGCCTAAAAGACTTGCGCCAGGACACGGAGCATGCCCCGGCTGCGGAATACCGGTAAACATTAATTTACTGATGAAGGGCATTGAAGGAAATGTCGTACTGCTGTTTCAGACAGGATGCGGAATGGTAGTTACAACAGCTTATCCTAAAACCTCATTTAAAGTACCGTATATTCATAACCTGTTTCAAAACGGCGCCGCTACTTTGACTGGACTTGCTGAAATGTTTAGGCAAAGACAGAAGAGAGGAGAATATCCTGAAGGCGAAATAACCTTTGTCATGGTGAGCGGAGACGGAGGAATGGACATAGGTATGGGGTCTGCCCTTGGAACAGCGCTGAGAAATAATAAGCTGATTATATTTGAATATGATAACGGCGGATATATGAATACAGGCTATCAGCTTTCATATTCCACACCAAAAGGTGCGAAAAGCTCAACTTCTCATGTTGGAAAAGAGCAGTATGGAAAGACATTTTTTAACAAAGACACCCCCATGATAATGGCCGCTACTAATATACCATATGTAGCTACTGTAGCTGAATCTAATCCTCTGGATTTTATAAAAAAGGCAGCCAAGGCTAAGGCCTACTCAAATGAATACGGTACGGCGTATTTAAAGGCACTTTCAGCCTGCCCACTTAACTGGTCAGATAAGCCCAATACAGAAAGAAAGGTTATTGGAGCAGGGGTCGACTGCTGTTATTTCCCGCTTTATGAGATAGAAAACGGCATAACCTCTTTGAGCTACAACCCTGAAAGCTCTAATAAAAAAATCACGGTGCTTGACTGGTTTTCTATGATGGGACGTACAAAGCACTTGACCAATAATAAATACGCGGATGTAGTAGAAAGTGTACAAAAGGAAATTGATACAAGATGGGAGAGACTGAAGGCGAGAGCTGACAATCCTCTTTTATAATGTAAAATGTTTTATCGGATTTAAGGCGGAACATATTTATGTCCGCCTTTTTCAATATATCAAAATAGTTTTAAGATAGTAAGCAATCCTTTATTATCACCTAAAGTCATCTCATATTAAGTCGTCAATAATTTCTTCAAAATGAATAGGGCTGAGCTGTTGCTTAGTACACAGCAGTGATAAATTTAAAACAAAGGCCTCGGAAATCGAAATATCAGAAATACGGAATTCTACTGAACAGCAGTTTTCAGTTAAGCGATAAATCTTTATGCCAAAAGAAAAATAATAACCGATATCTTTATTGTAACAGCGTTCCTTAATTGGAAGATACAGAAACAATATGATTCACCTCATCTCTGAAAACGTTGATATCAATACCTAAATAAAAAATAAGTCTAAGCATCAGATCAGCACTGGGCATATGTGAGTCATTTTCAATATATTGATACCATCGTACGGAAATAGAAACGGCGTCGGCTACCGCTTGCTGGGTAAGGCCCAGACGAGTTCTGGCAAGATAAACCTCGTGTGAAAATTTGGTTGCTAGTGACATAGATAATACCTCCTTTATAAGGAAGAATATACCAATGAATTAACTTATTTAATACGAATAGCAGGTGCATTTTGTGAAAAATAACGAATATATTTGTTTAATTATGTAGTTTAATGAATATACGAAACAAAGGAATAAACCAGACAATTTTATTTTTGGCTTTACATTATTTGATACTTGTTCTATTATATTTTAAAGATTGTTGGTTTAGCTATATATAATAGACAAAATACACAAAATATTATAAATTTGATTTACAAAAAGAAAGTGTTAATGATAGTCGGAGTGAAAAATGTTGTTAAGTAAAAATAAGTTATCAATATTGAATATAATTGAATAAATATTACCATTAACTTGTAAAATACGTTC
>PPYF01370415.1_pt1 | contig 26966 bp, 20 predicted proteins | sample 1559871 | NCBI WGS metagenome assembly PPYF01 (sample SAMN08240021, study PRJNA423297) | Human gut metagenome, whole genome shotgun sequencing project. | reverse complement strand
TGCAGCAATTACAGAACGTTATTGAGTCCGCTTTTGAGCGTCGCGCCGACATCACGCCGGCAAACGTGGATACCGTAACTCGCGAAGCGGTCAACCAGGTTATTTCCCTGCTGGATTCCGGCGCGCTGCGTGTCGCTGAAAAAATTGACGGCCAGTGGGTCACTCACCAGTGGCTGAAGAAAGCGGTTCTGCTCTCTTTCCGCATTAACGATAACCAAGTTATCGATGGCGCGGAAAGCCGCTACTTCGATAAAGTGCCGATGAAATTCGCCGACTACGACGAAGCGCGTTTCCAGAAAGAAGGCTTCCGCGTGGTACCACCTGCGGCCGTCCGTCAGGGTGCTTACATCGCACGTAACACCGTGCTGATGCCTTCCTACGTCAACATTGGTGCCTACGTTGATGAAGGTTCCATGGTGGATACCTGGGCAACCGTGGGTTCCTGTGCACAGATCGGTAAAAACGTTCACCTGTCCGGCGGCGTCGGCATCGGTGGCGTACTGGAGCCACTGCAGGCTAACCCAACCATCATCGAAGACAACTGCTTCATCGGCGCACGCTCCGAAGTGGTTGAGGGCGTTATCGTTGAAGAAGGCTCTGTTATCTCCATGGGCGTTTACCTGGGCCAGAGCACCAAAATCTACGACCGTGAAACCGGCGAAGTATTCTACGGTCGAGTGCCGGCAGGTTCCGTGGTGGTCTCCGGCAATCTGCCATCTAAAGACGGTAAATACAGCCTGTACTGCGCGGTTATCGTGAAGAAAGTTGACGCGAAAACCCGCGGTAAAGTGGGCATCAACGAACTGCTACGCACCATCGATTAAGAAGATATAAAAAGCGGGGGCTACCCCGCTTTTTTTTATCTACACGCTGGCGGAAAATGATTTTTTCGTTAATTATTCAATAGTTAATTTAGATCAAGGGTACCGCTATGTACGATAATCTGAAAAGTTTGGGCATTACCAATCCTGATGAAATCGATCGTTACAGCCTCCGGCAGGAAGCCAACAACGATATCCTGAAAATCTATTTCCAGAAGGATAAGGGTGAGTTTTTCGCGAAAAGCGTGAAGTTCAAATATCCACGCCAGCGTAAAACCGTGGCCGCCGATGGCGTAGGCCAGGGTTTCAAAGAGGTGCAGGAGATCAGTCCTAATCTGCGCTATATCATTGATGAACTAGATCAGATTTGCCAGCGCGACCGTACCGAAGTCGATCTGAAGCGTAAGATCCTCGACGACCTGCGTCATCTGGAAAGCGTGGTCACCAACAAGATCAGCGAAATTGAAGCCGATCTGGAAAAACTGACGCGTAATAAATAAGGTTTCGTTTACTTTATTGTCCCGGCGGCGCAGCACCGCCGGGTTCATCACCGCTGCTCATCGAGCTGCAATGCAATATACAGCAGCAGTCGGTCGTCAAAATTCCCCAAATCCAACCCCGTCAGCTCCGAAATCCGGTTCAGCCGGTACTCCAGCGTGTTACGGTGGATAAACAGCGCCTTTGACGTGGCCAATGGCTGCACATTGTGACGAAACCACGCGGCCAGCGTTCGGCGTAACAGCCCATTATTATCCATCGCTTTTAGCCGCATTAATGGACGGGAAAGCTCGTTGGCTTGCCAGCCACCGCGCAGGCTATCAAGCAGCACCGGTAGCATCAGATCCTGGTAAAAATAGCTTCGGCTATCGGGCATTCGCTGCTTACCCACCATCATGGTGGTGCGCGCGGTGCGATAAGAGCGCGCAATACTGCCAGGCCCGGTAAAGTAGTTACCCAGCGCAACGCGAAAACGCAGATGCCCATTCTCCTTCATGCGCGAAATCAGCTGTTCTACCCGTTTCTGATGATCTTCCGCATCCCAGCGGCCAAACTGGTTCAGCGCCGGTTTCAGCACCACCATTTCAGTCAGCGAAACAATGGCTATCAGGTTATTACGCTCCGGTGTGGTTAGCGCGTTTTGCAATTGCTGCAATTCCGCCATGGCGCTATCCACGCCCAACTGACCGCTGTCGACCTCCACCACCGCCGCAACGCGCGGCTGATTAAGATCGATTCCCAAGCGTTGCGCCCATTCGGTTAGCGCCGGCGTATTCTCCTCAGCCTGGATAAGATTCATCACCAGCTCTTCGCGTAGGCGACTATCCTGCGCCAGCAGGTGCATCAGGCGCGACTGTTCCAGCATCATCTCCGCCGTCATACAGACCAGCTCGCCGTACTTGCGCAGCGTCTCCGGCTCACCGGTCAGGCCGATAACGCCGACGATTTCTCCTTCCAGGCGCAACGGCAGGTTAATCCCCTGACGCACCCCGTGCAGGTGACGAGCGACCGCATCGTCAATATCGACCACCCGTCCCTGAGACAGCACCAGCAGCGCGCCTTCGTGCAATTCACCAATACGCTCGCGATCGCCGCTGCCGATAATGCGCCCACGGGCATCCATCACGTTAATATTGGTATCGATAATCCGCATTGTTCGCGCCACGATATCCTGCGCCATTTTCGTATCAAGATGCCAGCTAGCCATGAACCCCTCCTGTGAGCAGGTTACATGATAAGAAAGATAATTTAGCCTCGCACTGTGCAAACGCACAAAGCACGATTGAGATCTATGGAGTTGTGGGAGGCTTCACATAACCGGGGAAAAGAAACCCTTTCCCCGGATGGGGAAAGGGTTGGGAGGAAGATTACTGCATCAACAGATAGATAGAGCTATCGCCACGCTGAATGTTCAGCGCCAGAACGGAAGGTTTGCTGTCGAGGATTTTACGCAGCTCGGCGATATTTTTCACCGCCTGCTGGTTAGCCCCCACAATCACATCACCTTTTTTCAGGCCAATCTGCGCCGCCGGCGTACCCGCTTTCACGGAACTCACCACGACACCTTTATCCTGGCCTTTGTTGCTCATCTCCGCCCCTTCGATACCGTTGAAGATTGAGCTGGAGTCCACCTGGTTCTGGCTGCTCTGCTGCAGTTCAATTTCGACCGTCAGCGGCTTACCGTCACGCTGCAGGCCGAGGCTGATTTTGCTGCCGATTGGCATCGTACCAACCTGCGCACGCAGCGCCGCGAAGCTGCTGATTGCTTTACCGTTCAGAGAGGTAATAACGTCACCCGCTTTAATCCCAGCTTTCGCTGCGGACGAGTTCGGCATGACCTGGCTTACGAATGCGCCGCGCTGAGCATCAACCTTCATGGCTTTTGCCAGTTCGGAGTTCAGTTCGGTCCCCATAATGCCCAGTTCGCCGCGTTTCACCTGACCGTATTTCACCATCTGGTCGGTAAGGTTTTTCACCATATTACTTGGGATAGCAAAGCCGATCCCGATGTTACCGCCGTCCGGTGCAAGAATCGCGGTGTTGATACCGATAAGTTCGCCGTTCAGGTTAACCAGCGCACCGCCGGAGTTACCGCGGTTAATCGCAGCATCGGTCTGAATAAAGTTTTCGTAGTTTTCGACGTTCAGGCCGCTACGGCCTAGCGCTGACACAATACCGGAGGTCACGGTTTCACCCAGACCAAACGGGTTACCGATAGCCACGGTGTAGTCACCGACACGCAGAGCGTCGGAATCCGCCAGCTTAATTGCCGTCAGGTTTTTCGGATCCTGAATCTGAATCAGCGCGATATCAGAACGCGGATCTTTCCCCACCACTTTGGCGTCAAACTTACGGCCATCGCTCAGCTGAACCTTAATCACGTTGGCGTTATCCACCACGTGGTTATTGGTGACGACATAGCCTTTCGCCGCATCAATCACCACCCCGGAACCCAGAGCCATAAATTTCTGTTGCTGCTGCGGACTTCCGCCCCCGTTACCGCCATCCGGGCCTGCTCCCTGGCAGAATGGAGAGCTCTGGAAAGGCGAGCCATCCTGGCAGAACGGCGAATTGTCGCCGAAGAACTGCTGGAAATTACGCCCCATACGCGGCGTGTTTACCGTTGTGCTGCCCTCAACATTAATGCTGACGACTGACGGCATAACCTTTTCCAGCATCGGCGCCAGGCTTGGCATTGGCTGCGCAGCAGATGCGGAGGAAGAAGCCGTCTCGGCCGCGCTAGCGGACAACGGAGACAGAGCCAGACTTAAACTAAGAGCCAGTGCACTCATTGCTAACGTGGTTTTTTTCATGTGTTTCAATCTCAATTTCAGATTACGCAAAGTTACGATGTTCGTGACTAATCAGATTCACTTTATGGCACTAAGTTCCCTGCAACTGCACATGGGAAAAGTAAAAATTTATTGAGCGTCTTTACAAAACTTCTGATTATTCCACCGCCATCAGCCGCCGATATTCATCCCACGCATAGAGATCGGTCATCCCGCTGATATAATCCTGAATCAGGCGACAGCGATAATAATATTCCATTATGGGAAATTCCACAGACTCCCGCGAAATTTTATTAACAGCTTCAACATAAGCTAAACGATGGCGCGTTGAGAGCTTGCAAAAGAGTCGTGATTCTATTGGTAAGTGGCGCACACGTTCATGTTCTACCAACTCACTAAAATCACTCAGAGATAATTTTAACAGCGGTGAATAAATATCCAACAGGCCGCCAATGACGCGATAGCCTTGTAGCTCAAGTTGCTCAACCTCTGGATGACTAAACACATGTTTTCTTGCCACATTCTTGTATAACGCAAGCAGCTCGCTGTAGCTACTTTCATCTTCCAGCAGCGCGTGATTAAAATCACCGTCATAAATCTGCGGCAGATTATCGATAAAACGCTGTGCCGCATAAGGCACCAATTTATTTAATGTATTGACCCGCAAATACATGAAGAATTGGTCTTCTGCGCTCCGACTTAATGAATTAGCGCGGGATTTATCCCAGGCATTTTCCACGACCTGAGCGAACAGTGATCCTTTGCCGTGTTTAGGCCATGCTTCATATAAATGCTGATACAGCTGTTCGACGCTGAAAATTCTTTTTTCTACCGCATCTTCAAGATCGGCAACACAATAAGAAATATCATCGGCCGCTTCCATAATCCAGGTTAGCGGGAAGCGATTGTAAGGTGCCAAATCAAGTTCTTTACGTAAGCGCGCAATATAGTGCTCTTCCGCCAGGTAATAGCCTGGTTTTTTCATTAAATAGCTGTGCGTTTTTGGCACTTCTGCCGCCCACCAAGCCGGACGTGTGTATTTTAAAATACATCCCACCTGCGCCCAGGTCAGATTCATACGCATCAAGGTATGTACTAAACGAATACCCTGCGCATTACCTTCAAAATGACACAAATCCTGCCGCACTTTGCTGCGCAGCAAATTAAGCGCGTCTTCGCCTTCTCGTAACTTTAGCTCCCCCACTTCGCAGCGGTCATGGCTCTGCGGTTGCTGTCGGGCATCTTTTGGCGCCAGGCGATGGCTGAACCAGTCGTTAATTGCCGCTTCACCAAAATGACCAAACGGTGGGTTGCCAATGTCGTGCATCAGGCACGCCATCTCAACAATACTTTCAAACGGCCCGGTCAGCTCATCTAACCCATAGGTCGCGAGCAGCGTCTTTTCTTTCAGACGGCTTAGGATCTCTTTGGCGATGTAGCGCCCAACTTGCTGCACTTCCATTGAGTGCGTCAGGCGCGTGCGTACGGCGGCGTTACGTTCAAGCGGGAAGACCTGCGTTTTTTGCTGCAGTCGCCGAATCGCCGGAGAGTTAATAATGCGCCCGCGATCGCTCTCAAAAATGCGCAGAATGTCATGTTCAGAACTGACGCCCTGCGGTGAACGATAGCGCCGATGCCAGTTAATTTTATTGCGAAAATCAATCGTAGCCATAGCCTCTCCGTCGCGAGAAATGCGCTTCCCCTGAACCGCATGATAGACTATGCCTTTAAACATGGCACATCGCGAGTAAATCTATGAAAATCGGCATTATTGGCGCAATGGAAGAAGAAGTTACGCTGCTGCGTGACAAAATCGAGAATCGTCAGACCATCACCATTGGCGGCAGCGAGATCTACACCGGCCAGCTAAACGGCGTTGACGTCGCGTTACTGAAATCTGGCATTGGTAAAGTCGCCGCAGCAATGGGCGCAACCCTGCTGCTGGAGCGCTGCCAGCCGGATGTCATCATTAATACCGGTTCCGCAGGCGGCCTCGCGCCAACCCTGAAAGTAGGCGACATCGTGGTTTCCGATGAAGCGCGCTACCACGACGCTGACGTCACCGCATTCGGCTACGAAATCGGCCAGATGGCGGGCTGCCCAGCGGCCTTCAAAGCAGACGACAAACTGATTGCCGCTGCCGAAGAATGCATTAAATCCTTAGACCTCAATGCAGTACGCGGCCTGATCGTCAGCGGCGACGCTTTCATCAACGGTTCCGTTGGCCTGGCAAAAATCCGCCACAACTTCCCACAAGCCATTGCGGTTGAGATGGAAGCGACGGCAATCGCCCACGTTTGCCACAGCTTCGCGGTACCGTTTGTGGTGGTGCGCGCGATCTCTGACGTTGCCGATCAGCAATCCCACCTCAGCTTTGACGAGTTCCTGGCGGTTGCGGCAAAACAGTCGACCCTGATGGTCGAAACGCTGGTGCAGAAGCTGGCGCGTGGCTAAGCGGCTCACGATAGGGCTTCTGGCCCTGCTGCTAAGCATCCCGGCGTGGCTCTATGCCGCGCCGCGGGTGATTTCTCTCTCTCCCGCCAATACCGAACTGGCCTTTGCCGCCGGAATCACGCCAATTGGCGTGAGCGCCTGGTCCGACTATCCTGCCGAAGCCAAAACCATTGAGCAGGTTGCCTCCTGGCAGGGCATTAACCTTGAACGCATCGTCGCACTCCATCCAGACCTGGTGCTGGCGTGGAAAGAAGGCAATGCCGAACGCCAGGTCAATCAGCTTCGCGCTCTCGGGATCACCGTTTTATGGGTGGATACTCACAGCATTGAAGAGATTGCCGCCACGCTGCGTCAGCTCGCCAAATGGAGCCCAACGCCGGAGAAAGCCGAACAGGCCGCCACCGCCCTGCTTCATGATTATTCCGCGCTCAAAGCGCAATACGCCAACGCGCCGAAAAAGCGGGTGTTCATGCAGTTTGGTTTCAATCCCATTTTCACCAGCAACAAAAGCGCCATTCAAAATCAGGTGCTGGAGGTTTGCGGCGGCGAGAATATTTTCGCCGACAGCCGCGTCGCCTGGCCGCAGGTCAGTCGGGAACAGGTGTTAACGCGTCAGCCGCAGGTGATCGTTGCAGCAGGCGATGCGAGCCAAATACCCAAAATTCAGCAGTACTGGGCCAACCAGCTCACAATCCCTATTATTCCCCTCAATAGTGACTGGTTTGAACGGGCAAGCCCACGTATTATCCTCGCCGCAAAACAACTCTGTACTGCACTCGCGCAGGTTCATTAATTGGGTAATTGGTCATGCTTGTTTACTGGCTGGATATTGTAGGCACCATTGTTTTCGCGGTCTCCGGCGTTTTGCTTGCGGGTAAGCTGCGTATGGATCCGTTCGGTGTACTGGTACTTGGCGTGGTCACCGCCGTCGGTGGCGGCACCATCAGGGATATGGCGCTGGCCAACGGCCCGGTGTTCTGGGTAAAAGATCCAACCGACCTGGTAGTGGCGATGGTCACCTGTATGCTGACCATCGTTCTGGTGCGCCAACCGCGCCGTTTACCCAAATGGGTGTTGCCGGTGTTAGATGCGGTCGGTCTGGCGGTATTCGTTGGTATTGGCGTCAACAAAGCGTTTATTGCCCACTCCGGGCCGCTGGTTGCGGTCTGTATGGGAGTGGTTACCGGCGTCGGCGGTGGGATTATCCGCGATGTGTTGGCACGCGAAGTCCCGATGATTCTACGAACTGAAATCTATGCCACGGCCTGTATTGTCGGCGGGATAGTCCATGCGACGGCCTATTACACTTTCGATGTCCCGCTGGAAAACGCCAGTATGATGGGCATGGTAGTGACGCTGGTCATTCGTCTGGCCGCCATTCGTTGGCACCTCAAGCTGCCAACCTTTGCGCTGGACGAACCAGGCCGCTAAATGAAATTGCCCGCCAGAAGGCGGGCAATTGACGTTTGTCGCGAGGCTCAGAAGCGCTATCGCTATCCAGCGTCGTGCATCAGATGCTGAACGAAGAACCGCAGCCGCAGGTGCTGGTCGCGTTCGGGTTGGTCACGATAAAGCGTGAACCTTCCAGACCTTCGGTATAATCAACGGAACCGCCAACCAAATACTGCAGGCTCATCGGATCGACCACCAGGCCTACGCCCTGTTTTTCGATGGTCATATCGCCGTCGTTGATCTGGTCATCAAAGGTAAAACCATACTGGAAGCCGCTGCAACCACCGCCCGTGATGTACACGCGCAGTTTCAGGTTTGGATTTTCTTCATCCGCGATCAGGACTTTTACTTTTTTGGCTGCGGCGTCGGTAAACTCCAGCGGCAGCGCTACGTCATCACTCATTTTTTGCTCCCATTAATACTGCAGGTTCAGGTTAATATTCACCCGACTCTTTGTGTCATTATCTAATACCCGAGTAAATCGTTCAAGTATTCTCCGGAGCCGGCCGCTGGGCTTTCGCCTCCTGTTCAGCTTCCTGCTTGGCAAGGGTTCTTGCCAGGATCGTGGCGTAGAGCGGCTGTCCGCCGAGGAACTGCGCCAATAGCGTGGCACCGAGGCCGGTAATAATCATTGGCAAAATGAGCTGATAATTATCGGTCATCTCCAAAACCAAAACGATTCCGGTCAGCGGTGCGCGCACTGAGGCGGCTAACAGCGCGCCCATTCCGGCAATCGCAAAGGTGCCGGCTTCCAAATGATAAGCCGGGAAAAGATTCATCGCCGCCATACCAAAAGCCGTTCCCAGCAGCGTGCCTAGCGCCAGCATCGGCGCAAAAATCCCGCCGGGCGCGCCGGAGGAAAAACACAGCAGCGTTGTCGCGACGCGGGCGATAAACAAAAACAACAGCGCGCCCACGGTATAATTTCCGGCAGCCGCAATTGGGATCAGGCTAAAACCACCGCCCGACGCCGCAGGGTGAAACAAGCCCAGAACACCACAGCCGCCGCCGATCAGACCGCCAATCAGCACCCATTTTTTAATATCACCGCCGTGAATACGGAAGAACATATCCTGAGTTTTCAGCACCAGTGTGTTGAACAGCGGGCCAACGCAGCCAAAGATAATTCCCAGGACCAAATACAGCCACAACGTGTTCACTGGCGCATTAGTCAGCTTTCCGACTTCAATCACCGGCGTTTCGCCATTGAAAATGCGAAAGACAACGCTGGACATAATCACGCCCACGAAGACGGCTTTAATAGAAATCAGACTGTAGCGAAACTGCGGGCGCATCTCTTCGATGATAAACAGAATACCCGCCAGCGGCGCATTAAACGCAGCCGAGAGGCCCGCCGCTGCGCCGGTCGCCAGCAGCGTATGGCGTGACTCCTCACCGCGCTGGCGGAAAATATCCCCAACCATACGCCCGATATTACCGCCGATTTGTACCGTCGGCCCCTCACGCCCCAATACCATTCCAGCACCGAGGGTACCCATGCCACCGACAAATTTCACCGGTAACACGCGCCACCAGCGCACCGGACGCAGTTCTTCCAGTGCCCCTTCAATCTCAGGAATGCCTGATCCGCCGGCTTCAGGCGCAAAGCGACGCACCAGCCAGTAGCCCACCATTGCCAGCAGGGCTGATAAAATAAACGCCAGCGGCCATACTATAAACCAGTGGTCAGCCACCTGAGCCAGGGTGCCAATGCGCACGTTCTGTACCCAGTTCACCGCATGTTCAAAGGCTACGCCGACCATCCCAACCAGGGTACCCACAACGGCAGCCGACAGCAGCACCATCAGCGGCGTTTTATCCCGGTTCAACAATTTACGTACCACATCGCGGCGGCGTAAATGAACGATCCGTTGTGCCTCTAAAGGGGTTATCTCTGCTTTCATCACGTTATCACTAATTGGTAATACAAATAGAAAGGGAGAGCATTTTACCCACACCTGTGCGCGACGTCGCGAAAAAAAACGTTTCACGAATGCTTTGTTGCATTGGGGTAAAATTTTAGTTCATCTGCGGTTAGCGTGTATGAATTGGAAGCGGCGCAGAAGATCAATTGGACGAACTGACCGGTTAACGTCCCTGATAATTCGATCTCTGCACCGGATAAGATAGGCGCTTAAATGCAATATGCCTCCGTAAGGAGGCATATTTTATCCCGCGTAATTTACTGCTCTTCTACCACAACTTTCTTTTTACCCAAGAAGTTGTAGACCACGAGGAGAGCAAAAATACCGGTAATCGTCATGGTGATCGTGCCTGGCGTCATAAAGCGCGCCATGTTGCCCAGGATAATCCCAACGACCCCAAAATCGGTATCGGAGAAGGTGGTGTTGGTTAAACCCAGCGCACCCAGCACCGGAATCAGCGCAACCGGCAGGAAGGTAATCAGAATACCGTGAGCAAATGCCCCGATAATTGCACCGCGTTTACCGCCGGTAGCATTACCAAACACACCCGCCGTCGCACCGCAGAAGAAGTGAGGCACGACGCCTGGCAGGATCAGCACCCACTTCAGTTGCCCAAGAATAAACAGCCCAACCAGACCACCGACAAAGCTGGAGATAAAGCCGACCAGCACGGCATTCGGGGCATATGGGAAGACAATCGGGCAATCCAGAGCCGGTCTTGCGTTAGGCACCAGACGCTCAGAGAAACCGGTAAACGCCGGGACAATCTCAGCCAGAATTAAACGAACACCCTGCAGGATAATAAACACCCCAGCCGCAAAAGTAATCGCCTGAATAAAGGAATAGACGAGGTAGTTCTGACCGTGGCTGAAATGACTTTCGACATACTCTTTACCTGCCGAAATAGATAAGACCAGATAAATGATCATCATCGTCAGCGAGATTGAAATCGTGCTGTCGCGTAAGAAGCTCAGGTTCTTAGGCATGTTCATTTCTTCGGTAGATTTGGAACCTTTACCGACAACGGAGCCAATCCACCCCGAAAGAACATAACCAATCGTACCGGTATGCGCCAGCGCGACCTGATCGCTACCGATAATCTTACGCATGTAGGGCTGCGCAATGGCCGGGAAGAAGGCCATCAGCATACCGAGCGCCAGCGAACCGGTATAAATCAGCTGCACGCCTTCGAAGCCAGCCACAGACAGAATAATTGCCACCATACAGGCCATGTAGAAAGTAACATGCCCGGAAAGGTAGATATATTTCAGTCGGGTAAAGCGGGCAACGACAATGTTCGCCACCATGCCAAAAGCCATGATCAGCGTGGTTGGCGCACCGTATTTTTCCAACGCAATGGAAACCATTGCTTCGTTGTTTGGGATAATACCCTGCACATCAAAGGCTTGCTTAAAGATGTCACCCAGTGGTGACAACGAACCGACCAGGACCGAAGCACCGCCTGACAGCACCAAAAAGCCCAGGATTGTTTTAACAGTCCCTTTAATCACATCAGGGAACGATTTTTTTTGGGCAACCAAACCGAACAATGCGACCAAGCCGACGAGGATTGATGGCACCTTCAGGATATCGACGATAAGCTGTAAAAAGTTTTGAACAAACATATTAACCTCTGTAGCAGGGTATTTTATTGCCCACTTAATTAGTGCTGATCAAAGTAGTCTTTTATTTTTTGTTCAACTTCATTTAAATCGATGATGTTATTAATGATAATAACTTTATCCGCTGGTAAATTGGCGCTAAAAGCGATGTCTTTCGCCATCACAAATACATCGGCAACATCCGGCGTCACAGAGCCTAAATCAGAGTGCTCGACGTCAGCCGTGATATTAATTTTCTTAAGCACTTTCTTGATGTTCATTTCCATCATAAAGCTGCTTCCCAGACCTGAGCCACATACCGCCATAATTTTCATAGTCGACCTCATCTTTTTTCGATTAGGGTATATTTAACAAGAAGCAGATGCTTCACTGAGTAAAATTGCCTGTAACTGTTCTGTACTTTCCGCGCGATAAATTTGCTCCATGACCTCATCATCAGAGAGCACTTCAGCCAACTGCGAAATCATTTCAATATGGCTATTACTGTCAGGTGCCGAGAACATGAAAATCGCATCGACCGGGTCGTTCTCTTCAGAATTGAAGGCCACCGCTTGCCCCAACTTCACGATGGACAGTCCCAGCGCCTTCGCCCCATGCTCTGGTCGCGTATGCGGCATCGCAATGCGGGGGGCAATCACAAAATAGGGGCCGATCTCTTCTTTTTGCTTGATGATCGACGCAACGTATTCTGTAGAAATCGCTCCCTCAGCCAGCAGCGGACGGGCGGCGGTCTCAATCGCCTCTTTCCAGTCAGCGACGGATTCTACATACTGAACTTTGTCTTTATTCAGCCAGTTGGATAATGTTGGCATGAGTATTACCTATCGTTCTTAATGTTAAAAAAGTGGCGGCTAAAGCATGCTGCGCGCAGTTTCAGTCACATTTTCTTTTGTAAAACCAAAGTGTTTGAAGAGCACGCTGGCCGGCGCGGACTCACCGAATGAGTTCATGCCGATAACCTTGCCATCCAGCCCAACGTAGCGCTGCCAGAACCCTTCAATGCTGGCTTCGATAGCCAGACGGTTACGCACCTGTTTTGGCAGAACGGACTCTTTATAGGCTTCATCCTGTTTATCAAACCGTTCGGTGCAAGGCAGAGAAACCACGCGAATACGATGGCCTTCCTGCTGCAATGTTTGCGCTGCCGCCACCGCCAGTTCAATCTCCGACCCTGCGGAGATCAGTATCAATTCTGGAACGCCTTCGCAGTCAACCAACACGTAGCCACCGCGGGAAATGGCACCGAGCTGCGCTTCGCTGCGCGGCTGTTGAGGGAGCGGCTGGCGGGTCAGAATCAGGGCCGATGGGCCATCCTGACGTTCAATCGCCTGCTGCCAGGAAACCGCCACTTCAACCTGATCGCAGCCGCGCCAGGTTTCCATATTTGGCGTCAGGCGCAGTGATGCCAGTTGTTCGACCGGCTGGTGCGTTGGGCCATCTTCGCCAAGGCCAATGGTGTCGTGGGTATAGACGAATACCGAGCGGATTTTCATCAATGCCGCCATGCGCAGAGCGTTACGCGCATATTCCATAAACATCAGGAAGGTCCCGCCGTAAGGGATAAAACCGCCGTGCAGCGCCAGGCCATTCATAATGGCTGACATGCCAAATTCACGGACGCCGTAAGAGATATAGTTCCCAGCGGCATTCGCGGCAGTGAAATCAACGGATTTCTGGTGACGAGTCAGGTTGGACGGAGAGAGATCCGCTGACCCCCCCATCAGTTCAGGCAGCAGACCGGCGAAGTGATTCAAACACTTCTGACTGACCTGGCGCGTGGCTAACGCCGCAGGATTCGCCTGTAAATTGCGCACGTATTGCTGCATATTCTCAGCCCACGTCGCAGGTAATTCTCCCTTCATGCGGCGCGTAAATTCCGCCGCCAGTTCCGGCCACTGCTGCGCGTATTCAGCAAACAGCGCGTCCCACTCCTGCTGGACCTTTGCCCCTTGTTCGGTGGCATCCCAGGCGGCATACACATCGGCTGGAATTTCAAAAGGAGGATACGGCCACTGCAGTTGCTCACGGACCAACGCCACTTCATCAGCGCCCAGCGCCGAACCGTGACATTCATGGCTATCCGCTTTATTCGGTGAACCAAAGCCAATGATGGTTTTACAGCACAGCAGGCTTGGTTTGTCAGTGACGTTTTTGGCTTCAACAACAGCGGCGTTAACGGCCTGTGGATCGTGACCATCAATGCCTTCAATCACGTGCCAACCGTAGGCACGAAAACGTGCGGCGGTATCTTCGGCGAACCAGCCGTCAACGTGGCCGTCGATTGAAATACCGTTGTCGTCCCAAACGGCAATTAGATTACCAAGACCTAACGTGCCCGCCAGGCCGCAGGCCTCATGGGAGATGCCTTCCATCAGGCAGCCATCGCCAAGGAACAGCCAGGTGTGGTGATCAACGATATCAAATCCAGGCTTGTTGAATTCAGCGGCCAGCGCCTTTTCAGCTATTGCCATCCCCACGGCATTGGCGACCCCTTGCCCCAGCGGGCCGGTGGTTGTTTCAACGCCCGGCGTATAGCCATACTCAGGGTGGCCCGGCGTGCGGGAATGCAGCTGACGGAATTCACGAATGTCATCCATGCTCAGGTCATAGCCGGTGAGATGCAACAGGGAATAAATCAGCATTGAGCCATGCCCATTCGACTGCACGTAGCGATCGCGGTTGAACCATTGTGGGTTCTTCGGGTTATGGCGAAGGTGATGACGCCATACGACCTCGGCGATATCCGCCATCCCCATTGGTGCGCCGGGGTGGCCGGAATTGGCTTTCTGAATCGCGTCAACGCTCAGGATCCTAATGGCATTCGCTAACTTTCTGTTGCTCATACGTCTCTCTCTTAACCTGGTTTTTACCTTCAAGAATCACATTCCTGGGTTTTCATCCCAGGCCAGCATGAACAGACATGTCGCCAGAAACCTTGGTTTTTCTCGTGGTGCGGTTCAGACATGCCTACAGACGCCACTCACGTCCCCATCGCCAAAAAAAGACAAAATAAACATTAAAATACAAATAATTGCTTAATTTCCGTCTCTTTTTTCTGCATTCTTATGACTCACTAAGCAAGTCTATACATGTTTCACTTGTCTAGTCATCTTGATGATGCACATAGACGTGTCCAGATACAATATGCAAAAATGGATTTTATCGAGATGCCGCGTTTGTTAGATCAAATTCGTTAACTTGCTCACAATATGACGTGAACTGTCTGGTCGATAGAAAACAAAGTCAGGCATACATGTAAACAGGACTCAGCAGCGTTACCGCTCACATTGGTTAGGAACAAAGTCGATGGTTGATGGCATCACAGAGAAGCAAAAAGAGGTAGTCGATTACATTCTCAGGAAAATAAAGACGGATAACCTTTTGCCCGGAGATAAACTGGACACCGAGATTGCGATTGCTAAAAATATCGGCATCACGCGAGCGACGGTGCGTGAAGCGACGCGCCTGTTAATCGAGCAGCAGCGAATTTATCGCGTGAAAGGTTCCGGTTTATTCGTCGGATCTATTGGCAAAAGTAATCACTCGGGAAGATTTCATGCGCTGTCGCCTTTCGATTACCAGGCCCAAAAAAACGGCCATAAAGGTGTCAGAAAAGTCATTAAATTCAGTATAATGAAAGTGCCCACGCCTGAAATGGCACAATCATTACGCATTAAAAATAGTGACCAAATATATAAAATATTACGCCTGATGTGTTTCGATGATATTCCGGTGGCGCTGGAACATATCCATTTGCCGGTAAATATGTTCACCAGCATGGAATTAAGTCAGCTCGAAATATCCAAATATAGCTATATCGAAAGCATTACCGGGAAAAAAGTCCAGCGCAGGGATCAGAACCTGACATCCATTAATCTAATGGATGAAGACATCATTAATCTTTTGAATCTCAAAAAGAATGATGCCGTTATGGAAATTGATGAAACCGTTTATCTGGATGATGGCACTCCTTGCGAGGTCAATATCGCCATCATTAACACGCGAATTTTCCCACTGCGACAGAACTCGAGCCGCTCATAACGCGGGCACTCTCCGCACGGCAATCCCCCTATGGCGCGAAATCTGCCCTCAGCGTCAGTTGAGGTCAATCCTGCGCCTCATTGACACCACCATGCCCAAAAATTTCATAACCTCCGCGTAATAATTTAGAATACCGGGCAAAACTTTTTTCACGAACCAGGAACCTGGCAATGAGCAAATCTGAAAATCTCTATAGCGCTGCGCGTGAACTGATTCCCGGCGGCGTGAACTCGCCGGTACGTGCCTTCACCGGCGTTGGTGGCACACCGCTGTTTATCGAGCGTGCAGATGGCGCGTATCTGTATGACGTCGATGGCAAAGCCTATATCGATTATGTCGGGTCCTGGGGACCGATGGTGCTGGGCCACAACCACCCTGCCATCCGTAACGCGGTGATTGAAGCGGCAGAGCGCGGCCTGAGCTTCGGTGCGCCGACCGAAATGGAAGTCACCATGGCCAAACTGGTTACCGAACTGGTGCCAACCATGGATATGGTTCGTATGGTGAACTCCGGTACCGAAGCCACCATGAGCGCCATCCGCCTGGCCCGCGGCTTTACCGGCCGCGACAAAATCATCAAATTTGAAGGTTGCTACCATGGCCACGCCGACTGCCTGCTGGTGAAAGCCGGTTCCGGCGCGCTGACCCTCGGCCAGCCAAACTCGCCGGGCGTACCGGCTGATTTCGCCAAACACACCCTCACCTGCACCTATAACGATCTGGCCTCCGTGCGCGCGGCATTCGAACAATTCCCACAGGAAATCGCCTGTATCATCGTTGAACCCGTCGCCGGCAATATGAACTGTATTCCGCCGCAGCCTGAGTTCCTGCCGGGCCTGCGCGCGCTGTGCGATGAGTTCGGCGCACTGCTGATTATCGATGAAGTAATGACCGGCTTCCGCGTCGCACTCGCGGGTGCCCAGGATTATTACGGCGTGGTACCGGATTTGACCTGCCTTGGCAAAATCATCGGCGGCGGCATGCCGGTGGGTGCCTTCGGTGGTCGTCGTGACGTAATGGACGCGCTGGCACCCACCGGCCCGGTTTACCAGGCGGGAACGCTCTCAGGCAACCCGATTGCCATGGCCGCCGGCTTCGCCTGCCTGACCGAAGTCGCACAGCCGGGCGTACACGAGACTCTGACCGAGCTGACCAATCAGCTGGCGCAAGGCCTGCTGGATGCGGCAAAAGATGCGGGCATCCCGCTGGTCGTTAACAACGTGGGTGGCATGTTCGGCATTTTCTTCACCGATGCAAAAGAAGTGACCTGCTATCAGGACGTGCTGAAGTGCGACGTTGAGCGCTTTAAACACTTCTTCCATCTGATGCTGGATGAAGGCGTGTATCTGGCACCATCGGCGTTTGAAGCGGGCTTTATGTCTATCGCCCACAGCGAAGAAGATATCGACAATACCATCGACGCGGCGCGTCGAGTATTTGCCCAGCTGTAATTCAGCGAACTTGCCGGGTCTGACCCGGCAGATGTGACGGTTTTCTCTGAAAGCCGGATAAGCGCATGCTTATCCGGCTTTTTTATCGGCTCTGCTTTCTGAGCAGATAGATAAAGTACGGTGCGCCGATAAAGGTCGACAGCAGCCCCGCAGGAATCTGATACGGGAACATCAACATGCGCCCACACCAATCAGCGAACACCAGCAGCAGCCCGCCAATCAGTGCCGAAATCACGATATGCGACATCGTGCGGCGGAACCCCATCATGCGCGCGATATGCGGCGCCATCAGCCCAACGAAGCTCAACGGCCCGATGGTCAGCGTTGCCGCCGCCGTCAGGCACGCGGCAAGCAGCAACAGACCGATACGCGCGGGGGTCAGCGCCATCCCAATCGAGCGCGCCGTTTCGCCACCGAGCGGTAAAATCGTCAGCCAACGGCGGCATAGCGGTACCAGCAGCAACAGCACCAGCATGGCTATCGCGGATTGCGCCACTTGCTTGCCGGTGGCGTTATAGGTCGAGCCGGAGATCCACGTCAGGATTTGCGCCATGCGCGGGTCGCCGCTGGCCTGTAGCATCATCAGCAGCATGGTGAAGGCGGTACTCAACGCCATCCCGGCCAACAGCATACGCTGCGGTGAAAAACCGCCGCGTCCGGCCGCCACGAGGATCACAATGAGCGTGACCGCAGCGCCAAGGCTACCGGCGGGTAACAGCCAGCCAAAGGCATTTCCAGGCACCATAAATAGCATCAGCACCACGCCGAACGCGGCGCCGGAGCTTATCCCCAGCACTTCCGGGCTAGCCATGGGGTTGCCGGTTAAGCGTTGAATAATACAGCCCGCCACTGCCAGCATCACCCCAGCAATCAGCGCCGACGCGATACGTGGCCAGCGCCACTGTAGCAGTTCATCAAGCAACGATCCGCTTGCCCAGTGCCAGCCTTGTGCATCACGTCCCAACGCCAGTGCGACAACGACGCCCACCAGTAAAATGACCAGCCCGCCCAGCGCAAACCACTGCACATGATGCCGTTCTTTCGCCACGCTATCGCTGGCGTTCATTGCCGGGGCGCTCATGCTGCGTAAACGCGGCAGTAACCACAGCAGCAGCGGTGCACCAATCAGCGCCGTCACAGACCCCGTGGAGACTTCCATCCACACGCGGGTCAACCAGAGAATCAGTTGATCCGAAAGCCAAAGGATCAGCGCGCCAATCAGCGGTGCTAAAAGCAGGCGCGACAGCAAACGTCGTGCACCGAGCATTTTCGCCAACAGCGGCGCGAACAGGCCAATAAAACCAATGATACCAACGGCATTCACCAGGAATGCGCTGATCACGATGGCCAACGTCAGCGCGCCCAAACGCGCTAGTGACAATGCCAGCCCCAGATTGCGGGCCACACCGTCATCGAGTCCCATCAGGGTCAGCGGGCGCAGCAGCAGCAGAGTCAGCATCACGCCGCCCAATAGCTGCGGCCATAGGCGCTGCACTACGCTCCAGTCGGTCTGGGTCAGCGTCCCGGTACTCCATAGGAACATGCTTTGTAGCTGGTCGTGATGGAATAACACCATCAGCTGATTGATAGCCCCGCAGTACAGGCTCACCACCAACCCTGCCAGAATCAGCGTCACCGGCGAAAGGCGCTTGCCCCACGCCACGCCGAACACCAGCGCCCCAACGATACACGCCCCCGCCAGCGCGGCAAATTGTGAAGTCAGCACGCCCGGAAGTGCCCACAGCGTAGTGACGGTCATACCAAGCTGCGCACCGGTCGCGACGCCAAGCGTGGTCGGTTCAGCCAATGGATTGCGCAGCACCTGCTGGAACAATACGCCAACAAGGCCCAATCCGGCACCAACCAGCAGCGAAATCGCCAGGCGCGGCAGCAGGCTGTAGTGGAAGAGCATCTGGTCGATGGCGTCAATATCAGGCTGACGCATCGCCTTAAACCACAGGCTCTTCGGCAGCGCGAGAGTGAAGTTAAACCAGGTTAACGCCAGCGCGGCTACCAGCAGTACCAGCAGTAAGACGGCGGCAAATGGCGACAGTTTAGCTTTCACGCCTTGCCTCCAAGAGAAGTATCCAAAATACGCGCAAAGTTCATCGCCGACAGCGTCGCGCCGTAGAACCACACCGCCGGAACAATCTGCAGGCGGTTAGCGCGGACGAACGGCATCGCCTGCCATAGCGGCGTGGCCTCAAGCTGGCGCATTTGCGCGGCGTTGCCGTGATCAAAGCACAGCACGTCGACGTCTTTATAGGCCGCCAGCCGGTCGATCCCCACCGCCGTGCTGCCCCAGAAATTGGTCTCCCCCTGCCAGGCGTTTTTCACCCCCAGGCGATCCAGAATTTCCTGGAACAGACAGTTAGGACCGAACACCAGCATATGGCGAGGATCCAGCAGTGAAACCATCAGCAATGGTCGATCACCGCGCTGTTTAAAATGCGGCTTCAGGCTGTCGATATAGGCGTCGAACTCCGCCAAATGACGCTGCGCCACCGCCTGTTTATCCAGCATCTCTGCCATCTCCAGCAGCGAACGACGCGCCTGGGCCAGCGGGAGTTTTCCATCGCTGAAGGCAAAGCTGCGGCCTGGCGCGATTCTTGCGAGGATTTCTGGCGAAGGGCCATAACCGGCTGACCAGACTAGCATCGAGGGCTTCATCTGCGTCAACAGTTCAAGATTGGGCTCGGTACGTAACCCGACGTCAATCACCGACTCCGGCAGCACCGGTTCGTTGACCCACATCCGGTAGTTAGGGATGTCCGCCACGCCGTAGGGCGTGACGCCCAGCGCCAGCATCAGTTCAACGGGCAGCCACTCCAGTGCCACGATACGTTCAGCGCTCACTGGCGCAGCCTGCGCTTTTTGCATCTGCCACAGTAGCGGAGAGAGCGCCATTGCCGTCAGTAAACGACGGCGGCTAATCCGATTATCAACCATCATCAATAAACAAAACTTACCGGTGCAGCACCGGCGGGATGAGGCAAAATGCCCATAGGAATGCCGTAGATTTTTTCCAGCGTTTCGCTGCGCATCAGCTCATTCGGCGTGCCCTGGGCAATCATCTCACCGCCGCGTAGCGCCACCAGGTAGTCGCAGTAGCGCGCCGCCATATTGATATCGTGCAGTACGGCAATCACCGTCAGGCCACGCTGTTCGCTTAAGCGGTGCACTAACGCCAGCACATCAACCTGATGCGCAATATCCAGCGCCGAGGTCGGCTCATCCAGCAGCAAGCAGCGGCTGTCCTGCGCCACCAGCATGGCAATCCACGCCCGCTGGCGTTCGCCGCCGGAGAGGCTGTCAACCAGGCGCTGCGCCAGCGGTTTTAATCCCACGAGCGCGATGGCTTCATCCACTTTCTCGCGATCGGCTACGCCAAAACGCCCCAGCGCACCGTGCCACGGGTAGCGGCCAATCGCCACCAGTTCGCGCACCGTCATTCCTTCCGCTGGCGGTAATTGCTGCGGCAGATAGGCAACTTTGCGGGCAAACGCTTTACTGTTCCAGCTCGCCAGCGGCTGACCATCCAGCAGAATCTCGCCCTCTGACGGCGGCTGATGGCGCCCGAGCATTTTCAGCAGCGTGGATTTTCCCGAGCCATTATGGCCGATAAGGCCAGTCACCTTGCCCGCAGGGAACGTTAACGACAGAGGATGAAGAAGCGTACGGCCTGGAACGCGAAAAACGACCTGTTCCAAAGAAAAGGTCGTATCAGAATGAGTTGTGTTGTCCTGCATAACCGTCAACATGTTAAAGGGCGCGGAAAATCCGCGCCCTGGAGGTGGTTAGAAACGGAACGTTGCGGTTGCAACAACCTGACGTTCAGCGCCCCAGTAGCATGCGTATTCGCTATAGCAGCTGGAAACGTATTCACGATCGAACAGGTTATTGACGTTAACCGCGACAGACGATCCCGGCAGGCCGAAGCGCGCCAGATCGTATTTGACCATCGCATCAGCAACGGTGTAGCCAGCGACGTTAAACGAATCGTTTTTCTTACCGGTTGTCGTGTCGTATTTGTAATAGCTAACCGTTGAACCGGTATAACGTACACCCGCACCGAAGGTCAGCCCGCTGAGCGCGGTATCGTAGAAGGTGTAGTCCGTCCACAGAGACGCCTGATTACGCGGAACTTCTGCTGGGCGTTTGCCTTTGAAGATGGTGTCTTCAGTATATTCAGCATCGTTGTAGCTGTAGGCAGCGGTCACGTTGATATTTTCGTTAACAGCGGCTTTCGCTTCCAGCTCAAGACCACGGGAGCGAATTTCACCCGTTTGAACGCTGTACAGACCCGTAGAGTCGTTCGGATCAGACGTCAGGTTTTTGTTCTTGGTCAGCTGGTAAATAGCGGCAGTCAGTACAACTGGCATATCTTTCGGAACGTACTTCACGCCGGTTTCATACTGCTTGCCGCGAGAAGGATCGAATGGCTTGCCTTCTTTCGTGGAGCCAGACGTCGGTTCGAAGGATTCACTGTAGCTGAAGTATGGAGAAATACCGTTATCAAACAGGTAGTTTACACCGCCACGCCAGGTGAACTGCTGGTCGTGATTCATGGCTTCATTACCGTTGGTACGGGTCAGCGTTGACGTTTTCGCGTAGTCATAGCGCCCCCCCAACGTCAGCACCCATTTATCCCATTCCATCTGATCCTGTGCATACAGACCCGTCTGCTCCATGCGGTTCAGAACCTGGTATTTCGCATACGGACCGCTGACGTCGATGTTCGGGTTACCGTACTGTGGATTCTGCATATTCAGAGAATCAGCAGAACCGTACAGTGCATCAATGTCGTTGCGCATACGTGAGTAATCAACGCCAGTCAGCAGCGTATGACCTACGTCACCGGTCGCAAAGTTGGATTGCAGCTGCGTATCCACGGTAAAGGTATTGAGATCTTCGTCGGAACGAACGTAGTTACGTTTGATATTACCGGCGCCGTCATAGCCAAAGCCGTACACGGAACGGTAAAGCGTTTTCACCTGGTCGTAGCGCAGATTCTGGCGCACGGTGAAGGTATCGTTAAACGCGTGAGAGAAGTTGTAGCCCACCATCTGCTGGCGTCGCTGCATCTTGTTATCTCTTTCACCTTCGTTGAAATCGGTCGGCAGCTTGTGCGAGTTACCGTTAGCATCAACGTAAGGAACCACCGTACCTTCACGCGGTAGCCAGCCATAGTAGCCTGCATCCGGATCGCTCTGGAAGTTACTCAGGAAGGTGAAATCAGTTTTATCATCCGGACGCCAGCTAAAGGACGGTGCCACCGCATAACGGCTGGACTTAACCATATCCTGCTGAGCATCCTGGCTACGGCCTAAACCGGTCAGACGGTAGGACCAAACGCCAGCGTCATCAATGGCATCGCTGAAGTCAAAGCCGGTCTGCCAGAGGTTATCCGTACCCATTTTAAATTGGATTTCACGCAGCGGTTCGGTGGTCGGACGCTTGCTGACCATGCTGACGATACCGCCCGGGTTGCTGTTACCGTACAGCACAGACGTTGGCCCACGCATGACTTCTACGCGTTCTAGGAAATAAGGGTCCATCGAAATTTCAGAATAGTTATTACCCTGAAGTTTCATGCCATCCAGATACTGGTTGGTGTTAACGGTGGTGGGTGCCGTAAAACCGCGAATGGAAACAACATCATAAGTTGAGGAGCTACCGCGAGTGGAGAAGACGCTTGGCGTATAAGCCATCGCATCCTTCACGGTCGTCGGCTGACGAATATCCATCTCCTGACGGGTAATCACCGAAACAGACTGTGGCGTCTTCTCAATCGGGGTATCCGTTTTGGTTGCCGTTGCCGAATGTTTGGCAGCAATCGTTGCCGCCGGGCCCCAGGCACTTTCCTGAGCCGCAGGAGCTGCGGTAACGGTGATGGTTTCTTCTTTCGGTTTATCTGCAGCCTGTGCGTAAACAGACATGCCGCTGACCGCTGTGGCGACTACGACTGCGAGTTTACGCAGCGAGTGGGTTGGCTGAGCAGTTTTAGGACGCGCCATTGGTATATCTCTGATGAAGTGAATGATAACGTAAACGAGAATTATTATTATAACCGCAAGCATAATAGGACAGCAGATGGACGCATAGCAAGCGATATAAGCCCCTACCAGAATTAAGGGGTTAAGAAATAATCAGATGAAATAAAGGCGTTAAAAAAAAGAAAAAAGAGATGAAAAAAAAAGCCTCTGTATCACACAGAGGCCTTTTATATACCGCAAGAAAGTATTAGTTACCGCCGAACATATCTTTAATCCAGCCCGCTACGCCGTCACCGTCTTTTTTCTCCTGCGCCGGTTGCTGCTGCTGTTGCTGCTGCGGCGGTTGAGAGGACGAATTATCAAACGGGTTCGCTGACTGCTGCTGCTCGATCTGCTGTTGGCTCTGTTGGCACAGCGCATCCGGATTGGTGGTCCAAACCGGCAGCATGCGCATGCCACCGCCGCCGCAGATAAAGTTGCCGTTCTCATCAACGCCCATGTTGACGATATCTTCCGGCGGCGTCAGATCCAGCGCGATAGGCGACTCGCTCGCCAGATAACGCTGATAGATAGACATCGCACCGCTAGCACCGTACAGCTTGGTCGGCTGGTTGTTATCACGGCCTACCCAGGTAATCACCACTTCACGGCCATCGATCCCGGCAAACCAGGTATCAACGTTGTTGTTGGTGGTCCCGGTTTTCCCTGCCAAATGCAGATTCGGGTATTTCGCCCCCAGCTGACGGCCTGTACCGCGCTGAACAACCTGCTGCATGGTCCACAGCGTCATGTACGCCGCCTGTGCTGGAACGGCACGTTCAGCCTGTGGGAAGCTCTGGTATAGCACGGTACCGTCTTCAGCAATCACCGAACGCAGCGCCGACAGCGGGGCACGGTTGCCGCCGCTGGCGATAGTCTGGAACGCCTGCGCCACTTCGATTGGCGTCAGGTTCAGCGCCCCCAGCAGCATCGCGGGAACCGCGTTAAGCTGATCTTTCGGCGCACCGAGCTTCAGCCAGGTGTCGGTGACGGCAGGCAGACCCAGCGCCATCCCGAGGTTCACGGTAGGTACGTTCATTGAACGCGTTAGCGCATCCACCAGCATCACCTGGCCGCTATAGCGACGATCGTCGTTCTGCGGTGACCACACCTGGCCGTTTGGCTGACGCAAGGCAATCGGCGCATCGGCAATCCAGGTGTTCAGGCGATACTGATTCGGCTGGCTCAACGCGGTCAAATAGGTCGCCGGTTTTGCCAGAGAACCAATCGAGCGACGTGCCTGCATCGCACGGTTGTAGCCCGCAAACTGCGGTTCGGCGCCGCCAACCATGGCACGCACTTCACCACTGAAGCGGTCAACTACCACCATCGCTGTTTCCAGGTCGTTCAGCTTACGCTGTTTCTTCAGCACCGGAATGCCTTCGGTGGCCGCTTTCTCTGCCGCATCCTGGGCAACGGAGTCGAAGGTGGTGAAGATTTTCACCCCGGACAGATCTTTAACCTTATCGCCCAGCTTCGCCTGCAGCTCCTGGCGCACCATCTGCATAAACGCCGGCTGTGGTGAAATCACCCCGCCGCGCGGCTGTACGCCCAGCGGACGGGCACTCAGCATGTCATACAGTTCCTGGTCGATCACTTTCTGCTGTTGCAGCAGACGCAGCACCAGGTTACGACGTTCCAGCGCCAGTTTCGGGTTACGCCACGGATTATAGACCGACGCCCCTTTCACCATGCCCACCAGCAGCGCCTGCTGATCGAGGCTCAGTTCTTCAACCGGGCGGCCAAAGTAGTAAAGACTGGCCAGCGGGAAACCACGAATTTCATTGTCGCCGCTCTGACCGAGGTACACCTCGTTCATATACAGCTCAAGAATACGGTCTTTGCTGTAACGCGCATCGACGATCAGCGCCATATACGCTTCGTTCGCCTTACGCCAGTAAGAACGTTCGCTGGAGAGGAACAGGTTTTTCACCAACTGCTGGGTCAGCGTACTCGCGCCCTGCACCGTACGTCCGGCGGTCAGGTTGGCCAGTACCGCACGACCAATCGAGAAGAAGCTGATGCCGTCATGCTCGTAGAAGTGGCGGTCTTCGGTAGCGATAAGCGTGTCTACCAGCAGATCCGGGAAACCATTGCGCGGGACGAACAGACGCTGCTCGCCATTTGGCGAGGACATCATGGTAATCAGGCGCGGATCGAGGCGGAAGAAACCGAACTGGCGGTTGCTGTCCATATTCTCGATGGTTTCCAGATGATCGCCATCAAAGGTCAGACGCGCGCGCACCTGCCCTTCTTTACTGTCCGGGAAATCGAACGGGCGGCGGATCATTTCGATGCTGTTGGCCTGCACGGTGAATTCACCTGGCCGCGTCATCGCCGTCACCTGACGATACTGCGTCGCGGTCAGCAGTTGCACCATCTCTTTTTTGCTGATGGTCATATCCGGCTCAAGGTTGACCATACGGCCATACACCGCCGCCGGAAGCTGCCAGACTTTGCCATCGATACGGCTACGGATTTTTTGGTCCAGATAGACGCCGTAAATCGCGATCAGTACCGCAAAGACGATGCCGAGTTTGAGCAGGAACCAGAACCAACGGTGTTTGCCGCGCGGTTTGCCCCCTTTACCGCCGCCTTTACGCGAACGCGGTTTTTCATCTTCATAGTCGTCATCATCATAATCGTCGTCATACTCATCGTCTCTGAGCTGTCGACGGCTTACCTTTTTTTTCGCCGGACGTGCAGGTTTACCTTTCCGTCCAATCGGCTCGCGGTCATTCCCCGCCATGCTTTCTCTCCGCAACATTCAGGCATAAAGGCCTGATTCTCAATTCTTCTGTCCTGTGACAGAAGAAGATATCTCTCAATTTTGCTCCCCGGCGTAAACGTCTCCGCCGGGCCGGCACCATCATGAATATTTCTTCGTCCGCCGCGTTGGCGCGGTATTCGCCGGATCGTCCGGCCAGACGTGCTTCGGATAGCGCCCCTTCATCTCTTTTTGCACCTCGCGGTACGCCCCTTGCCAGAACGCGCTTAAATCACGCGTAATCTGCAACGGACGCTGAGCGGGTGAAAGTAGCTCCAGCACCAGCGCCACCCGCCCTTGGGCGATGGTCGGCGTGCTGGCTTCACCAAACATTTCCTGCATTCGCACCGCCAGCGCAGGCGGATTGTCTTCGTCATAGCGAATCGCAATTCGGCTTCCCGTCGGCACAGTGTAATGAGTTGGCAGGGAACTCTCCAGACGTTGTTGTAATGACCACGGCAGCCGGTCCCGCAGCGCCTGATAAATATCCACGGATTTCAGCCCACGCAGCGAGTGAACGCCGGTCATATGCGGCAGCAGCCAGCTTTCCAGTTCATCCAGCAACGTCGCGTCATCAACCGCTGGCCACGGCTCTTCTGGAAGCCAGCGCGCGGCACACTGTAAACGCAAGCGTAGCTGCTGCGCTTCGCTCGTCCAGTTAAGCACGCTTAATCCTTTCTCGCGAATACCGGTCAGCATCGCCTGATGCAGTTCACTTTCGGACAGTTTTGCCAACGGACGCACGCTGAGCGTCAGTTGGCCAATCTGGCTGCGCCGCAGTGCTTTAAGCGTCCCCTGTGCATCGTCCCACTCAATCGTGTCAGATTGTTGAAGCAATGAGGGGCAACGGGCGACGAGCGCGTCGATATCCAGCGCGCAGGCCTGCAAAATGCGAGCGTCCGGTGCAGCGTTGCCCTGAAGCAACAGCGGAGCTATCAGCCATTCGTGGCGATTTAACGCATCGTCCGCATCCAGCATCGCCCCCATACCGTTGGCCAGTTGATAGCGCCCCTCTTGTCCGCGTCGGCGGGCAATACGATCGGGAAAGCCCTGCGCCAGCAGCGTCGGAATGGCATCGCTGTCCGGCTGTCCCGCACGGCGATTGAGG
>PPYF01620990.1_pt1 | contig 26969 bp, 36 predicted proteins | sample 1559871 | NCBI WGS metagenome assembly PPYF01 (sample SAMN08240021, study PRJNA423297) | Human gut metagenome, whole genome shotgun sequencing project. | reverse complement strand
AAAAATGCCTGGAACCATGTGGTTCCAAGAAGGCAAAAATCAAAAAGCTAGAAATATCAAGGCCCGCAGCCGGTTTTTTGCCGAGCTGCGGGCCTGTTTTCCCTTATGTTTTCCCTTACGCGCCAAAATTGGCCTTTATGAAATCCTCCATGCGGGCGGCGCTGTCCTGCCTCATGCGCTCCGTGAAGTGGCCGTATCTATCCAGAGTAAAGGCTGCGCTGGCGTGTCCGAGGTTGCCCTGGATGGTCTTGATATCATCACCGGCCCGAATGGCGTTGACTGCATAGGTGTGCCGGAGGTCGTGGAAACGGACACCAACCAATCCGGCGGATTTTAAAGCGGCACGAAATTGAACACCGATCGTTGACAAGCAAAGGGGGCAACCGATATCATTGGTAAACACAAATTGGTGAGGATTATCCCATAAGGGCCCAGCCAATAACTGCCGTTCAGCTTGCTTCCTTCGCTGCTCCTTTAGAGTGCTGAGCACTGAAGGCGCAGGCGTGATTGTCCGGCTTTTCCCACTCTTTGGAGAGATAAAAAGGCCGCTCTTTTCTCGGTGCTCGGGCCGGACAAGCTGCTTATTTATCAGCAAAGTTCCATGCGTAAAGTCCACGCAGTCCCAGGTCAGGCCCAGCAGCTCCGAGAGGCGGCAGCCGGTGAACAGGGCCACGGAGACCAGTCGCTCTAAACGGCTACCCTTGAGGGCCTGGAGCAACGCTGCGGCCTGTTCGTCGCTGAGTGGGTGAATTTCCGTGCGCTCTGCTCTGGGGAGTTCACAGTCCGCGGCCGGATTGCGGGATATGTACTCCAGCTTGACCGCCTTCTCCAGCGCCTGGTGCAGAACCTTATAGGCCAGCCGGACGGAGGCCGGGGAGAGTGAGCCCAGACTGTTGACAAACTGCTGGATTATGTGGGGGCGGAGTTCAGGGAGAGACACCGCGCCGAGGGCCGGCTTGATGTGCTTTTTTATGAGGCTTCTGTATTTGGTAGCGGTGGCGGGCTTCACGCTGCCGAGATACTCCGCTGCCCACACATCGAGCCAGGCCCCAACCGTCATTTTGGCCGGAGTGATATAGGTGCCCGTGTCAATGGCCGCCGTGGCGGCCTTGAGCTTTTGGGCGACCTCCTTCTGCGTCCTGCCGGTGATGCTCCGCTGCACCTGCTTTCCGGTGCCTGGGTCTCGCCCGACTGTGTACCGCGCCTCCCAGTAGGTATACTGCTTCCCGCCGCGGGTCACGGTCTTTTTACGGATTGTGCCGCTTCCGGCGGCCGATTTTCTCGCCATTGACTTTCAAGCAGAGTTTTTACGTCCTGCATGATATCGCGCCTTTGCTGCGCCATAAGCTGTGCGATTGCCTGCAAATCTTTTTCATCCAACATAGAAAATGCCTCCTAAAATCCTACTACGTTTCTAACATTTAGAGATGATTGCGGGATTACAGAAAATTGATATGCTAGATTCGATGTAATCTCAGCTTTGTACCTGGTAAATATGTTGTGCCGAGCCTCTGCGCAGGGGAGTGAGATCCCGCAAAGTCGCGTCAGGTGTTCTGGCTTTAAGAACTTGTCATAAGAGTAGAAGAACTTGGGCGGACACACTAGGAAACCCGCCCCCAGACGAGCCTCTTCATCATATTGGGCATATTTCTCGTTTGAATAGTCCTGATGGAAAAGACTAAAGGCTGGGTCGTTCACATGACCGTACACAATATGAGCAATTTCCTCGCTTATGGTAAACCGGATGCGTCCGCTTGGCTGGTTATCGTTATAGGCGATGCGATATCGGTTTTGATAGCAGTTTACAGCCCCGTCTGTGTTGCCCCAAATTGAAAATACGGCGTTCTCTGGCAAGCCCGTCCCGCGGACAATTTCAGATAAGGGCACGAGCTCGATACCTGCACTGGCGCATACTTCATCAAGCTGTACGGGAACCGTTATTACCTTGTGGCACTTCATAAAATGAAACATTTTGCTATACAAAACCTGGCGTCGTTCAGGTGTTGTCATCCTTAAAAGCCTCCGGGAACATAAATTCAGCGTATTTCCGTAGGTTCTTTGCCTGATCCGGTGTCATTTTTTGCCCGGCGCGGGCAATCATTCGAATATCAGGATTCTCGATTTTAGAATCGCCCTCATGGATGGGCGCTTTGTATTCTTTCGACGCATCCATAAGACTAGCCGTCTGCATATTCTCATATGCGTGCCACACAGCCTCAGCGTCATTGTGATATTGATCCATTAGTTCCTCAAGTAACGGTTTTGATATGGAATCGAATCGACCATCCGGATCAAGGTCGTAGTCGTACGGATCATCTGTCCAGTCCATTAGATATGCCGGAGTTGTTCTAAGGGCCTCTGCATACCGCTCAATCTTGGACTGTGTCAAATCATTCACTCCGCTCTCCACTTTTGCTACTGTGGCCCGGTTTGTGTAGCCCAGAGCATCCGCCAAATCCGCTTGAGACATTCCAAGTTCCAACCTGCGGCGTCGTATTTTTTCGCCCAATTCCAAAATAACCACTCCTTTATGAGCACCTATAACGTCAACTAATGTTGACGTTATAATATCATTGATGTGATTAGTTGTCAACTTATTTTTATGAAAACAAAAAAAGCTGTTGACAATTCATCACACGCATGGTATGGTTTTAGTGTGATTTTTAATCACCTGGCGAAGGGGGGTGGCGATTATGACAAACACAGCGCTTTTTCGAGAGACCGTAGACAAGAGGGGGCTGAAATACAAATTTCTTGCGGACTGCATTGGAATTACTCCTTACGGGCTTCAAAAAAAGATTGAAAACCTAAGCGAGTTTAAGGCTAGCGAGATTGTCGCACTCTGTGAAGCGCTCCAGTTGGATAGAAATGAGCGCGAGCAAATTTTTTTTGCGAGGAAGGTGATTAAAAATCACTACATGGAATGATAAATAGAATCGACTATTTGGAAAGGAGAGCAAAATGAACGAACTGATGATTTTCAACAACCCTGAGTTTGGGGAGATCCGCACCATCGAGGAGGACGGCAAGGTGCTGTTCTGTGGGTCTGATGTGGCGAAGGCGCTTGGATATTCGAAACCCCAGAACGCCATTGACCGCCACTGTAAGTGTGCCCTGAAACGGGGCATACCCCATCCGCAGTCCCCGGATAAGACTATTGAAATGCTTTTCATCCCAGAGGGCGACATCTACCGCCTCGCCGCAAAGTCCGAGCTTCCTGGCGCAGACAAGTTTGAGAGCTGGATTTTTGATGATGTCCTCCCTTCCATCCGCAAGCACGGGGCCTACATGACCCCGGATACGCTGGCAACAGTAAATCCGGATCTGACATCGCTTTCACCGGAATTGCAGATGTTCAAAGCCATCTTTGATAGCGTAGCTAAGACCGAGCTGAAGCAGAAGGAGCAGGACAAGGCGATTGAGGCGGTGAACCAGAAAGTGGACGGTATCCGTGATGTGGTGGTGCTCAGCCCCAACTCCTGGCGGGAGGAGTGCCGGCGGCTACTGGCGAAGGTAGCACAGGCCAGGGGCGGCGGCGGAGCCTATCAGGAGGTCAACGCTGAGGTGTTCCAGCTCGTGGATGAACGGGCGCGCGTCTCGCTGGAAACCAGGCTGACCAACAAGCGCCGCCGGATGGCGGACGAGGGTGTATGCAAGTCCAAGCGGGACAAGCTCAACAAGGTAGACGTGATCGCCGATGACGCGAAGCTGATTGAGATTTACATCGCTATCGTCAAGGAAATGGCCGTAAAGTACGGAGTATCTGTCGGGAAAGGAACGGAGCAAGCCAGATGAATAAGGACGTAATTGATTTCAAGGCGTATGAATATCTCGGCAGATCCGGTGCTGCCGCCATGCAAGGACGTCTCCCACAAGCAAAAAGAGACGCAACAACGCTGCTCGTTCTCTACCGTCTTCAATCCCGCGCAGCTAGCCAGGAGCTCACAGAAAAGCGAGAGGAAATGCGCGCTTTGTATAGGAGTTTGAGAAAAGCGGAGTCCGCTGGTATATCGTTCCCTCTTGGTACACAGCGCCTGTCAAAACTGCTGGAGGAATACCGTGCTGCGGAAGGTAAGCTTGCCGAAGTAGGAAAGGATATTTGCCTTGCGCTGGATTTTTGGCAAAGCACTGGGGCTACCCTGGATGACCTGTGTAATCTCTGCAACCGAGATCCGGAACAGGTGAGGGAGGAGCTCGACCCAACGGAGAAACTGTTTTCCGAGATGGTCTTTGCCCACAATCTGGATTATAAAGACCCTCGTAACGCGGGATGGGTTGAGTATGAAATAGACGCCCCACTGACGCACGCCGTCAAAGCGCACTGGATCGACCTGGTGCGCCACACCGAGTCAGGTCGAAAAGCCGCTCATGAAGCGTTTAAGTCGGTGTTCCCCGAGATAGCAGAAAACGCTCTAACCGTTGTCACTGATGCAGATGGCATCCAGCATTTGATTGATAAGGACGGAGTAGACGTCGGGACGGTCGACGAATAAGGATAGGAGGACACTATGGAAAAAATCGCGTACAACGTCCAGGAGGCCGCCGCTGCGCTCGGCCTGTGCGCAGACGCCGTATATGACTTAGCGCACCGGCCGGACTTCCCGGCGGTACGGGTCGGGAATCGGATTTTGATCCCCTGTGAGAGCCTGGCCCGGTGGCTGGAGGCCCAGGAAGGGAAGCAGCTATGAAGCGGGCCGTCCTGGAGCGCCTGGCCGCTGTGCTCGTCCTGGCGGCCTGTATCTGCGCCGAGTGTATTCCCCTGCTGCTGGCGCTGGTGGCTGCGGCGGCCCTGTGCGTGGGGCTCGCAAATTCACAAGCGCTTGTGAATTTGCGCAAAAAAGAGAGGCCGCCGGTGCTGCGAACACCGAACGGCCCAAAGAAAAAAGTTGATCCGCCCTTATTGTAGAGGGCTCAAAGGAGATTGTCAAGTATGAGCAGCTACATAATCCCGGGCCGCATCCGGCCAAAGCCTATCCGGCCCGGCTTGACCAACCTGGAAGACATTGAGGCCATCATTGCCGAAGTCCCTTGTGCCATCCTCCCAGTCTCTGGTGACTGCCTGGCGGCTGTAGACGTGGTAGACGGCGGCTGGGTGGCTGTAGATTTCACCCGGCGGCCTGCGCCCCCCAGGTACAGGAGCAAGGGTGGCGACGGAAGCTCCGATCTCTGCCTCTGCTATGCCACGTTCCCTGGAGCGCCTGGCCCTGCGGTCATGTATAAGGAGTATCAGGGCGTATGGGGCCCCTGGCAGATGGTAGGCACTCGATATAAGTCAATGTGGGAAGGCGACAAGCTGCGCCTGAACTGCGGCATGGTGGCAAAGCGTATCTTCGGCGTAATTGTGGCCTCCTACGACCAGGATGGGCGGCTTCTGTGGCAGAGGAACCCCGAGGAGTTTCCCGAGGAGCTGGGCGCAGCGCCAACCATTCACGGTGATGTAGAGCCGTACCAGGGGGTGAGGGCATGATTACATTCCCAGTTACGGCGGAGACTTTTATCGCCGACCAAGAGAAAAGAGCGGGCCGCAAGTTCGATGATTTTCAACGGGAATTGCTGGGCGAATATGTTGAGCTTTTCAATCTGGAATTTGACGTGGGTATGAAGGGCGAGGAACCAAGCAACGTGCTAAAAGATACCGCCGAGTTCTACGCCCGAAAAGGCAAGCTGGAAGAGTTGGAAAAGCCTGTACTTAAACACTTCTATGCGTGTGTGCAGTATTGGTGCCGCGAAGCATGGAAGCAGGGTGCCGCAAAAGCGAATAGCAGAAAGGAGCACGAAAACCATGATTGAGATTAAAATTACCGGAACCACCCCGCTGGAGGCGCTGGCCTCTGTGACAGCCTTCGGGATGCACTGCATGAAGAACCAGGACGTTCATGCGGCGGCTACCCGTGTGCTGGAGACAGAGGAAGGCAAAGTGTCCAAGTCGGACACAGCCCCGGCCCCCATTCCCGCGCCGGCGGTACCCCCTGCGGCGGCACCTGCGGCGCCCGTCGCACCGGTAAACCCTACTTCAGCATCGGTACCCCTGGTAAACCCTGCGCCGACCCCTGCGGTAGTTGCTTCGGTAGCTGGCCCCCAGGTGACACCCCCTGGTAATGCACCCGCCGTTGCGCCGGTGGCCGCCGCGCCTGCATACACCGTGGAGCAGATCGGCAAGGCCGGAGCCGACCTGGTATCCCAGGACGCGGCAAAGATGCCGGAGCTGCTAGCGCTCCTCCAGAAGTACGGCGCGCAGGCCATCACACAGCTGAAGCCGGAGCAGTTGGGCGCCTTTGCCACGGAGCTGCGGAGACTGGGGGCGAACCTCTGATGCCACCTGAGAAACACGCCCTTCTCGGGGCCAGCAGCGCGGAGCGGTGGCTGATGTGCCCGCCCTCCGCCCGGCTGGGGGAGCAGTTCCCCGACACGGCCAGCGAGTACGCCGCCGCCGGCACATTGGCCCACGCCATCGCGGAGCTGAAGGCCCGGAAGTATTTCGTGGAGCCCATGAGCACCCGGACGTTCAACGCCCGGCTGAAGAAGTTGAAAGAGGATCCCCACTACGACAAGGGCATGGATGCCGCCACAGACACCTATCTGGAGCACCTGAAGGCTCTGGCCATGTCTTACGGCTCCGTGCAGCCCTTCGTGGCCCTGGAGACCCGGGTGGACTTCGGGGACTGCGTGCCCGAGGGCTTTGGCACCACGGACTGCATCATCATCGGCGCGGGCCGGATGTGCGTGGCGGACTATAAGAATGGAGCCGGCGTCCTGGTGGAGGCCGAGGCCAACCCCCAGATGATGCTTTACGCCTTGGGCGCCCTGAAGGTGTATGCGCCCATCTACGGAGACACCATCCGGGAGGTGCATCTCTCCATTGTCCAGCCCAACGCCGGGGGCGTCCGGGAGTGGGACACCACCGTGGAGGCCCTGCGGGAGTGGGGCGAAAAGGTGGTCAAGCCCGCCGCCGCCCTGGCCTGGGAGGGGAAGGGAGACTTTGCCCCGGGCGAGTGGTGCCGGTTCTGCCGGGCCCGGGCGCGGTGCTCCGCCCGGGCGGCCAAGATGCTGGAGCTGGAGCCCATGAAGAACGCGATTCCCGAGGGCGACAGCTACGACCCGGAGGATATGGTTCTCCCCGATGCCCAGGTGGGCAACGTGCTCACCCGCGCGCTGGAACTGGAGGCGTGGGTGAAGGACCTGAAGGAATATGCTCTTACCGCTTCTCTGCACGGCCGCCAGATCGCCGGATGGAAGGCCGTGGAGGGGCGGAGCAGCCGGGAGTGGGCCGACCAGGACACCGCCTTCGCCACCTTGCAGGAGCGGGGCATCCCGGAGGCCCTGCTGTGGGAGCGCAAGCCTGCCAGCGTGGCCGGGCTGGAGAAGGCCCTGGGAAAGAAGCCCTTCGAGGAGGCGTCCTTCGGCCTGGTGGTCAAGAAGCCCGGCAAGCCGACTCTGGCGCCGGAGAGCGACAAGCGCCCGCCCTATTCGCCGGCAGAGGCGGCCTTTTCGGCGGCTGATTCATCAGGCACTAAAAATTTGTGAAATTATGAAGGAGTGTAATTGATATGCCTATTACCATTACTGGAGTCCGTTTTTCCTATTGCAACCTGTTTCAGCCCAAGGCACCCTACAACAACCCCCAGGGGGAGCCGAAGTACAGCTGCACCATTCTGGTGCCCAAGACCAACACGGCGGCGAAGGCCGTCATTGACCAGGCGGTGGCCGCGGCCATCGAGGCGGGCGTCTCTGCCAAGTGGAGCGGCATCCGGCCGCCCCAGCCGGCCATTTGCGTCCACGACGGCGACGGCCCCCGGCCCAGCGACGGCAGCGCCTTTGGCGAGGAGTGCCGGGGCTGCTGGGTGTTCACTGCCTCCAGCAAGCAGCCGCCCTTCGTGGTGGACGCCCAGGTGCAGCCCATCATCGACCCCACCCAGGTCTACAGCGGAATGTGGGGCAACGTGAACGTCAACTTCTTCGCCTACAACAGCGCAGGCAAGAAAGGGATCGGCTGTGGCCTGAACGGCGTGCAAAAGACCGGGGACGGCGATCCCCTCGGAAGCCGTGTGACCGCGCAGGAGGCGTTCCAGCCGGTGGCCGCCGCACCGGCGGCGGCCCAGGGAACCCCCGGCGGCTACGGCACGGCCGCTTGGGGCAATGTCGACCCGATCACCGGACTGCCTTTTTAACGCGATATGGACGCGGTACATCATCTCAGCATCGACATTGAGACGTACAGCGACCAGGAGATCGGCAAGACCGGGCTCTACCGATACGCGCAGAGCCCGGTCTTTGCCATCCTCCTGTTTGCGTACAGTCTCGACGGCGGCCCGGTTCAGGTGGTCGACCTGACCCAGCCGGAGGCTCGTCTGCCGGCGGAGGTCATCCGCTGGCTGTTTGACCCGGCCTGCATCAAGCACGCGTATAACGCCGCTTTCGAATGGTATTGCCTGAGCCGGTTCTTCCACTTGGAGAAAAACAACAGCTACCCGCCGGAGAAGTGGCTGCCGCAGTGGCGCTGCACCATGCTCCACGGACTCTACTGCGGCTACACCGCCGGCCTGGACGCCACGGGCAAGGCCTTGGGGCTCCCGCAGGACAAGCAGAAGCTGGCGGCCGGCAAGGCATTGATCCGCTATTTTTGCGTCCCCTGCAAGTCCACCAAGGGCAACGGGGGCCGCACCCGCAACCTTCCCCGGCACGACCCGGCCAAATGGGAGCTCTTCAAGGATTACTGCAAGCAGGACGTGGTCACGGAAATGGAGATTGAGCGCCGGCTGTCCGGCTTCCCGGTGCCGGACTGCGTACAGGCCCAGTGGGTGACCGACCAGAGCATCAACGCCCGCGGGGTGGCCGTGGACATGCCGCTGGTCACCGGAGCCCTCCAGTTGGATGCCCAGACCCGGCAGGACTACGTTGCCGAGGCGGTGGCGCTTACGGGGCTGGATAACCCCAACAGCGTGGCGCAGCTCTCCCGCTGGCTCCAGGAGGAGACCGGCGAGGAGGTGGCCGACCTGCGGAAGGACACCGTGGCCGACCTGCTGGGGAAGGAACTGCCCGGAGATAAGGCCCGGCGGGTACTGGAGATCCGCCGGGAACTGGGCAAGACCAGCAACAAGAAGTATACCGCCCTGGCCAACGCCGTCTGCGCCGACAGCCGCGTCCGTGGTCTGCTCCAGTTCTACGGGGCCAACCGGACAGGGCGGTGGGCGGGGCGAATCGTCCAGCCACAGAACCTGCCCCGCACCTACATAGACGGCGCACTGCTCCCCCTGGCCCGGGATCTGGTGAAGCGCCAGGATGCTGCCGGGCTGCGGGTGGTGTTCGGCTCCGTGCCGGACACCCTGTCCCAACTCATCCGCACGGCCTTCGTTGCCGCCCCGGGGCGCACCCTGGTGGACGCCGACTTCTCGGCCATTGAGGCCCGGGTAGTGGCCTGGCTTGCCGGGGAGGAGTGGGTGCTGGAGGTGTTCCGCACCCACGGAAAGATCTACGAGGCTACGGCATCCCAGCTTTACGGGGTTCCGATGGAGCGGATCAAGAAGGGAAACCCGGAGTATTCCTTGCGCCAGTATGGTAAGGCGGCCACTTTGGCCTTGGGCTACGCCGGGGGTGCCCCCGCATTGATCACTGCCGGACATCTGCCAAAAGATACACCAGAGGATGAGCTGATAGATATCCGAGATCGGTGGCGCAATGCAAATCCCGCTATCGTGCAGTTCTGGTACACCGTGGAGGCCGCGGCCCGGGAGGCCGTGGAACACGGCCGCCGGGTGGAGCTCAACGGCGGGCGGCTGGTGTTCGCCTATGAAATGGACGTGAACAACGATTTCCTCACCATCCAGCTGCCAAACGGCCGCAAGCTGTACTACGCCCACCCGCACATGGGGGTGAACCGGTTTGGACGGCCTGCGGTATGCTACTGGGGGGTAAACCAGAAGTCCCATAAGTGGGAAGTGATAGAGACCTACGGCGGACGCTTGACAGAGAACATCACCCAGGCCGCCGCCCGGGACTGTCTGGCGGAGGCCATAGACCGGCTGGAGGCCGCCGGATATCCGGTGGTGTTCCACATCCATGATGAGGTGGTCATCGACGCGCCGCCGGGCCGGGACAGCCTGGAGGAGGTCATCAACATCATGCGGCAGGTGCCGTCCTGGGCGGAGGGACTGCCGCTGAACGCGGACGGGTGGGTAAACCCGTTTTTCAAAAAAGATTAGGAGACGTAAATATGCGCAGATATTGTAATGTCGATGAAAGAGAAATTAAGCTGGATCCCGGCATCCGGGATCGGATTCTTGACGTATTAAACGATGATGAATCACCTGAGCACGAGAAATGTCCCATCTGTCAGTACACTATGGCGCACATTCAGATATTACCGCTTTCAGAAAATGATACACATACTCGGCAAGGAGGCTATCTCATCCTGATCGAAGGCGAATGCGGGCATACCTGGGGAACCATATACGCCGCGCATAAAGGCGATTTAGTGCGGGTTCCATTCATTGGTGAAGACCATCTTTACTTAACCGCGCATTTCCAGAACGATGAATCGTGTTGAATGCCCCCGCTGCCGCTGTCCTACTATGCTGGTAGACAGCGCCGTCGTCTACGGGTGGAGCTACGGCCCCATCTACCTGTGCCTGATCTGCGGGGCCTACGTCGGCTGTCACCCAGGGAGCACCCGCCCCCTGGGGACGCCGGCGGATCGAGCCACCCGCACGGCACGGCACATGGCGCACCAGGCCTTTGACCCGCTGTGGAAATCCAAGCATATGACCCGGCGGGCGGCCTATGCCTGGCTCTCCCGGCAGATGGGGCTCCCTCCAGAGAAAACACACATTGGGATGTTCAATCAAGAGCAATGCTGCAGAGTGATCCGGCTCTGCACCGGGAGGACGAAAGCCCATGATTTATGACAGACAAATCACCATCTCCGTGGGTGCCAGCCGGCGGGCCACCAACTGGCAGGCCCAGACGCTGACACTCTCGGAGCTGTACGACCGCCTGCGGCTGCCAGCCAAGAGCACGGAGACCATGGCGGAGTATCTGGCCCTGTCAAAGGGCCAGCAGGACAATCTGAAGGATGTGGGCGGCTATGTCGCCGGCACGCTGAACGGCCCCCGGCGGAAGGCTGGGGCCGTCACCGGCCGGGATGTGCTGACCCTCGACCTGGACAGCATCCCCGCCGGCGGCACGGACGACGTGGTGCGGCGGGTGGAGGCCCTGGGGTGCAGCTACTGCATCTACTCCACCCGCAAGCACCGCCCGGATGCCCCCCGCCTGCGGGTGCTGCTGCCCCTGGACCGCACCTGCACCGCCGACGAGTATGAGCCCTGCGCCCGGCGCATGGCCGATATGATCGGCATGGAGCTGGCCGACCCCTCCACCTTTGAGGCGTCCCGGCTCATGTACTGGCCCAGCGTGTGCGCCGACGGGCAGTACATCTATTACCCCGCGGACAAGCCTATGCTGTCCGTAGACGGCCTGCTGGCCACCTATGTGGACTGGCGGGACGTGGCCTCCTGGCCCGCCTGCCCGGGCGCTGCGGCGCCGGCGCGGCTGGCGGCCAAGCAGGGAGACCCGGAGACCAAACACGGCGTTGTGGGCGCCTTCTGCCGTGTGTACGACGTGCCCGCGGCGATGGACAAGTTCCTGCCCGGCGTCTACGAGGAGACCGACACCCCGGGGCGCTACACCTTCACCGGCGGCTCCACCACTGGCGGCGCAGTGCTCTACGACGGGGGGAAGTTCCTCTACTCCCACCATGCCACCGACCCCTGCGGCGGGAAGCTGGTCAACGCCTTTGACCTGGTGCGGCTGCACAGGTTTGAGGGGCTGGACGACGAGGCCAAGCCGGGGACGCTGGTTCACCAGTTGCCCAGCTATAGGGCTATGTGCGAGCTGGCCGTGGCGGATGAAGCTGTGGTCGGCCTGCTGAGCGATGAACGCTGGGAGAAGGCTCAGGAGGCGTTCGGCCCCGTATCAGAACCGGACAAAGAAGACGATGGGAGCTGGCGTAGGCCTCCAGTCATGGACGTGGACGCCCAGGGGAAGCCAATCAAGTCCATGAAAAACCTTCGTACCGCACTGGAGCGTAATCCCAAGCTGAAGGGGCGGCTGCGGCTGAATCTATTCTCTGGCCGTATTGACGTGGACGGAGAGCTACCCTGGGTGCGCCCTGGTATCGCCAAGACCTGGAACGATGACGACGCCGCCCAACTGCGTATATACCTGGAGCCCTTCTTCGGGAAAATAGCAAAAAACGACATCCTGGACGCTGTTGCGGCCTGCGCCAGCGACCAGGCATACCACCCAGTCAGGGACTACCTGAACGGGCTGACCTGGGACGGCGTGCCTCGGCTGGATACCCTTTTCATCGACTACCTGGGGGCGGAGGGCACCCCCTACACCCGGGCCGTGACCCGGAAGTCGTTTGTGGCCGCCGTGGCGCGGGTTATGGCCCCAGGATGCAAATACGATACCATGCTGGTGCTGGTCGGCGGACAGGGCCGGCACAAATCTACCATCCTGGCAAAAATGGGCGGCGCCTGGTTCAGTGACAGCCTGCGCACATTCGGGGATAAGGACTCTATGGAGACCATTCAGGGTACATGGATAAACGAGGTGGCCGAGATGCAGGCGATGGCGAAGGCGGAGATTGATGCCGTCAAGATGTTTCTCTCAAAGACCAATGACTACTACCGGGCGGCCTATGGCAGATATACCGCAGACCGGCCGCGGCAGTGTGTGTTCTTCGGGACCACAAACAGCCGGGAATGCCTGAACGACCCCTCTGGAGGCCGCCGCTTCTGGATAGTCGATATCGACCAGCAGTCGCGGAGCAAGGATGTGTTCCGGGATCTGGATGGGGAGCGCGACCAGCTGTGGGCCGAGGCCGTCGCACGCTGGAGAATGGGTGAAGCGCTGCACCTTACCCCGGATCTGGAAGTCGTTGCACGGGCCATCCAGGAGGAGCACCGCGCGCGGCATCCGTGGGAAGGGCTGATTGCGGACTTCCTCGACCAGGAGATCCCGGCAGAATGGAGCCGGTGGGATCTCCCACAGCGGCAGGCATGGCGCGGCGGCGGGGTCAAACACGACGGCGCCACAGCGCCCAGGACGCGCGTATGCGCCGCTGAAATCTGGTGCGAGGCCCTGGGCAAGCAGCGGGGCGATATGCGGCAGAGAGATTCACGGGAGATTAACAGCCTTCTGGAGCGTGTTCCCGGATGGGAAAATATAGGGGCCGCGAAAGCTGGAAAACCTTACGGGACACAGCGGTGCTATGAACGAAAAACGGTTACAGATGGGGGGTAACAGATGATTGAAAGTGTAACCTTTTTTGGTTACAGAGTTACACTCGGAAAATCGAAGTGTAACCGCATCAAAGCGTTGTGCCGCAATGGATACAAGGCAAAAGTTGCAGAGTTACACTTAATATTATAAATATTTTTTAACGTAGGACAACGTGGGAAAATAACACGTGATCCCATGTGGTGCATGATGTATATGTGCACATGTGCGGTTACGCGCGGAGCAAAGGAGATGCCAAGAGTGAAAGAAGATGTCTGTGACTGGTTGCGCCGAGAATTGAAGAACGGCCCGGTCGAGGTGAACAAGATACGGTTTGAGGCAAAAGCCGCCGGCTATACCAGAGGTGAACTTCGGGAGGCTAAGCGGATTTGTGGCGTAACGGTGGACAACAATTGGAGCCGAGAGCACCCGTTTACGGATCAGTGGCTTTGGTCTCTTCCGGAGGGTGAAACATGAAAGAATCTGAAATTGAGGCCCGGCTTGTCCGAGGGGTGAAGGCCCTGGGCGGGGTGGCCTATAAGTTCGTGAGCCCCGGCAACGTAGGCGTGCCTGACCGGGTGGTGGTTCTCCCGGGCGGGCGAGTGATCTTCGTGGAGCTGAAGGCGGAGGTCGGGCGGTTGAGCCCGATGCAACGCCAGCAGCTGGCCCGGCTCCGCCGGCTGGGGGCAGATGCCCGGGAGGTAAAGAGCGAAACCGGGGTGGCCCGGTTCCTGGAGGACTGCTGTAATCGGCTGGAAGGAGGTGATGCCCAATGAAGTTCATCCCGCATGAGTACCAGAAATACGCGATTGACCGCGTGGTGGCCGACCCGGCCCTGGGGCTCTTCTTGGAGATGGGGTTGGGCAAGACTGTGATCACCTTGACCGCCATCAACGAGCTGCGCTTCCACCGCTGGGCGGTGTCCCGGTGTCTGGTGGTGGCCCCCAAGAAAGTAGCAGAGGCCACATGGAGCGCGGAAGCCGCCCAATGGGATCATCTGAAGCACCTGCGTATCAACCCGGTGCTGGGCAGCGCGCAGAAGCGCATCCAGGCGCTGAACACCCCTGGGGACATTTGGGTCATCAATCGTGAGAATGTGCCCTGGCTGGTGGACTACTACCGTAACGGCTGGCCCTTCGACATGGTGGTGCTGGATGAAAGCAGCAGCTTCAAGAACGCCCAGAGCAAGCGGTTCAAAGCATTGAAGCTGGTGCGCCCCCGGATCGCCCGGCTGGTGGAGCTGACGGGCACCCCGGCACCCAACGGCCTGGAGGACCTGTGGGCGCAGATCTATCTGATGGACGGCGGCGCCCGGCTGGGCAAGACCATTTCCAGCTACCGGGAGGCGTTTTTCACGGAGGATCGGGCCCACCCAGGCCAGCAGTATCGTACTTATAGCCCGCAGGCCGGGGCCGACCGCCGTATCCGGGAGGCCATCTCCGACATCTGCGTGAGCATGAAGGCGGAGGACTATCTGACCTTGCCGGACTATACCGAGGACATTGTCCCCGTTGTGCTGGACGCCAAAGCAAAGCGGGCCTATGACAAACTGGAGCGGGACATGCTGCTGCGGGTGGATGAGGCCACCATCACGGCCCAATCCGCCGCCGTGCTGAACGGAAAGCTGCTGCAGCTGTGCAGTGGGGCGGTCTATGACGAGGACGGCCAGGCCGTCGAGATCCATGCCTGCAAGCTGGACGCTTTTCTGGAGGTGGTGGAACAGCTTCACGGGGAGCACGCCCTGGTGTTCTACTGGTTTCAGCATGAGCGGGACCGGCTGGCGGAGGCGTTGAAGGGCTCCGGCCTGCGGGTACGGGTATATCATGGGGCAGAGGACGCGCGGGCGTGGAACGCGGGTGAGGTGGATTTGCTGCTGGCCCACCCGGCCTCCTGCGGTTACGGGTTGAACCTTCAGGCCGGGGGCCACCACATCGTGTGGTACGGTTATCCCAACTGGGCCCTGGAGCTTTACCAGCAGGCGAACGCCCGGCTGCACCGGCAGGGGCAGCGGCACCCGGTCATTGCGCACCACTTGGTGGTGCAGGGTGGCATGGACATGGCTGTGGTGGCGGCCCTGCATGACAAGGGGGATACACAGGAAGCGCTGATGCAGGCGCTGAAAGCAAGGATTCAGAAAGCGAGGACAGCATGAGTAGACCAAAATATCCGTGGTGGGGCTATGTCCGGGAGATCCTTCGGCGGTACCCTGACTACACAACAGAAGCCGAGGCCGCGGCGGTTACATCTGCGATAGCACAGACGGGGCAGATGCCAGAGGGGCAAAGCCGTCTTGCTGTGATCGGCATGGTGTTTTTCCGCAAGACCCACACACTTCAGGGAGCGGCGCTAGAGGTGCCATGCGGGTACGAGACCGCGAAGCGGTGGCAACGGTCATTCCTGATGTTGGTAGCGCAGAAACGCGGGTTACTGGACTAAAAGAATAACCACAAAAGCCAAACACCTGATGTAGGATGGAGGCGTGGAGGTGTATACCTCTGCGCCTCCTTTTCTACCGCCCGGCACCGAGGCGGGTAATATCGGGCCCCTACGCTGCTGCTTACTGCACGAGGTAGGCGGTGGCACCAAAAAAAAACGACAGAGAGGTGGTGACATGCCGAATGAACAGAATCTTATACCGATGGATCAGCGAAGCCAGAGCGAAGCGAGAGAACTCGGGCGTGAAGGTGGTCGTGCATCCGGCGCGTCACGGCGGCGAAAGCGTAGCCTGAGAGAAGCGGCAGACCTGTACCTCTCTCTCCCGGTGGCGGACAAGCGGGCATGGAACAAGCTGGCCCGTGACGGCGTAGAACCGGAGGATGTGGATAACCAGATGGCGGTGATTGCGGGCCTGACCCTAAAGGCGGCCAAGGGCGACGCGAAGGCGGCAAAGGTGCTGTTTGACTTGTTGGGAGAGCAGGGGGCGGCGGGCGCCGGCGGTATGCAGGACATGGACGACGATCCGATCACCGCGTCGCTGAAGGAGGAGATGGGAAATGGGCTTCTCTGAAAAGCAGAGGGAGATTCTGCGTTTCCCATACCGGGACTATGATGCGCTTATCTGTGACGGCGCGGTGCGGTCGGGAAAAACCTCAGTCATGTCGTTGTCCTTCTTCCTGTGGGCAATGGGACGTTTCAACGGCTGCGCGTTTGCACTCTGTGGGAAGTCGGTAGGAGCGGTGGAGCGCAACATTGTGACGCCGCTTCTGGCGGTGCAGTATTTGCGGCAGAACTTCACCATTTCCTACAGCCGCTCCGGCCATGTAATTACGGCCCGGCGTGGGGTGCGGGAGAACCGCTTCTACCTGTTCGGCGGCAAGGACGAGAGCTCCTACACGCTGATTCAGGGTATCACCCTGGCGGGGGTTTTGCTGGACGAGGTGGCCCTGATGCCCCGCTCTTTTGTGGAACAGGCCATGGCCCGGTGCTCCGTGACAGGGGCAAAGCTATGGTTCAACTGCAACCCGGAGGGGCCGCAGCACTGGTTCCGGCAGGAGTGGATTCTAAAGGCGGAGGAGCACAAGGCCCTCCATCTGCACTTCACCATGGAGGACAACCCGGCGCTGGACGAGGCCACCCGGGCCAGATACCGGAGCATGTATTATGCCGGGGTGTTCTACCAGCGGTACATTCTGGGCCTGTGGGTCATGTCGGAGGGGCTTATCTACGACATGTTTGACCAGACAGAGAATGTCTACCGGACGCAGGAACGCCCGGTGGATCTGGAATGGGTTTCCCAGAGAACCGTGGCCTGTGACTACGGTACCGCCAACCCTACGGTGTTTCTGGACATCTATGACCACGATGGAGTGATCCGGGTGGACAGGGAGTACCGCTGGGACAGCCGGAAGGAGCGCCGGCAGAAGACCGACCAGGAGTATGCCGACGACCTTCTGGACTTTCTGGGCAGGGAATGGTGCGCGGTGATCGTAGATCCCTCGGCGGCCTCGTTTATCGAGGAACTGAGGCGGCGGGGGGTGTATGTCATCCCTGCGGAAAATGAGGTGCTGGACGGCATACGCAAGACCGGAAGCCTGTTTCACCGCAGAAAAATTCTGGTCAGTGAAGCCTGTGCCGGCCTGCTGGACGAACTGGGCACCTATTTGTGGGACGAGAAGGCGGGCCAGCGGGGGGATGAGAAGCCCCTGAAGGAGCGGGACCACGGGCCGGACGCCCTGCGCTATTACATCAATTCACTGCCGGACTGGAGGTTCGAGTAAGTGTCCAGACGCAATAAAAGCCGCCCCAGGGGCGCACAACCAAATACCGAGGCGGTGAGCGTACAAGACGCATTTTCCAACCCGCTGTTCCGGCTGGGCTATGGCTCCCAGTCGCCGCTGGAGGCCACAGAGTATCCGCTGACCCGGATGACGGACAACTACGCCCTGCTCAACTCCCTCTACCGGGACAACTGGGTAGTACAGAACGTGGTGGGCATCATCCCGGACGACATGACAAAGAAGTGGTTCGCTCCCGCCGGAGCGGTGGGGCCGGAGCACCTGAAGGAACTGGATCGCGTTCAGCGCGTGACGGCGCTCCGGGAGCGGGTCAACGAGGGACTGCGGTGGGGCAGGCTGTACGGAGGCGCCGCCGGACTTATCATGATCCGCGGACAGGAGGGGATGCTGGGCCAGCCACTGGAGCTGGAGAGCATTTACCCCGGTACCTTCCAAGGGCTTTACATACTCGACCGCTGGCAGGGCGTGGTACCCGGTATGGAGCTGGTATTCGAGGGCGGAGAGCCGGTGCCCGCCTATTACTCCATCACCGACGCCAGGGGGAACACGGTGGCGAAGGTGCACCACTCAAGGCTGGTGCGGTTCACCGGCCGCGACCTGCCCTTCCTGGAGCGGGTGGCGGAGCTGTACTGGGGAGAGTCCGAGGTGGAGGCCCTATACAATGATGTGGTTAAGCATGACAACGTGGCCGCCAACATGGCCGCGCTCACCTTCCGGGCCAACGTGGACACCATGGAGGTGCAGAACCTGGACCAGCTCTTTTCCGTTACGTCCGGGGAGCAGCAGAGGCGGTTCTGGAACGTGATGCAGGCCCAAAGCGTGATGAAGTCCAATTTCGGCATGCAGTTGGTCAACCGGGGCGACCAGATTAAGAATACCCAGTACACCTTCACCGGGCTCCAGGAGGTCTACGACTCCATGTGCCTCGACCTGTCCGGCGCGTCCCGGATTCCGGTGACCAAGCTGTTCGGACGCTCCCCGGCGGGGATGAACGCCACCGGGGAGAGCGACCTTCGGAACTACTATGACTACGTGGACACGCTGCGGGAGGCCAAGCTTCGGCCCATTCTGGAAAAGCTGCTGCCGGTCCTGGCCATGTCAGCCTGGGGGGCGGTACCCGACGGGCTGGACATCACTTTCCCGCCCCTGTGGACGCCCACGGCGAAGGAGGTGGCCGAGATCGCCAAGACCAAAAGCGAAGCCATCGTATCCGGCTATCAGGCGGGGCTGCTCAACGTGGACACGGCCCAGAAGGAGCTCAAGAAACTGGCGGACGAGACCGGGATGTTTGACAGTATTTCCGAAGAGGAGATCGCGGCCAACGCCGGGAAAACCTACCAGGATGTGACCGCCCTGCGCGACCCGCTGGCTGGGATGGGGTATGGAGGAGAGGTATCTGCCCCTTTTGAGTCAATTGCACAGGACGCGGCAGTGATGGATTATCCTGGTCAGCCGAGAGAGAAAAACGGCCGTTTTTCCGAAGGAAAAATGTTGACTGAGGGAATCAAAAGTGGTAAGATTCCCCTCCTGGACAGAACCGTTGGAAGAAACCAAACTGTAACAGCAATGGGACAGGACGGCTCTATGGAACGGTATAAGCTGGCGCCGGGCAGTAAAATTACAGATGCGTACATCTTTGCGGGCGGGCCTGGACAGAAGCCAATAAGTGTAGCTCATTTTTTGGAGGGCAAAACAGGAATCCCAGCGTCACAGTGGAGGAAGGCACAAGGGCACGGAGTTGTGCTTAATGCTGGGGCCCAAAAGGGAGCTGTTCTCCATTGGTTCGAGGCAAATGGAGAGATGTATAGCGTAAAAGTGGTGAAATGGGAATGAAAGTCAGGTTTCTTGGCGAGAGCGACCCGCTTATGCTCATGCATGGAAAGGTATATGATGTGACAGCGGTAGAGAACGGATGGTACAGAATTGTAGACGAGGACAGCGAAGAGAATCCTTATGAGGACATCCCAAGCGGGTATCTCTATCCGCCGGAATTGTTCGAAATTGTGGAGGAATAAATGCCGTCACTGAACCGCACCCCCAATGAAAAGGAGCTAGAAAAGCTAGTCTCCATCTATCTAAGAGCGGAGACCGCCATCATCAACGAGATTGGGCGGCTTCGCTCCCAGGGTCTGGTGGATTACCACGCTGTGGCCGCCCTGGAGCGGGTGCAGGCCATCCTCCGGCAGATGGAATCAGACTGCTGGGAATACGTCCCAAAGATGATTGAAAAGCAGTTCTATGTCCGGGTGCCAGAGGCCCGGAAGGCCCTGGAGGTGCCGGAGACGGCGGCCAAGCACGCCGCAGGCTACGCCAACGCGGCCGTGCTCACGGGTGAGCAGCACGCCATTGTGGACCGGCTGGCGGCAAACTTGATGGGGGAGATAACCGACGCCTCCATGACTGTGATGGCTACCCTGCAATCCGCCCTGTTTGGCCGCGTGGAGCCGGACGTATACCGCCGGGTAGGGCTGGAACAGGTGGCGGCGCAGCAGGCCGCAGGACGCGGCGTGAACGCCTCGGTGCCCGCCTTTGTGCAGGCGCTCCGGCGGGAGGGCGTCCGGGCCTTTACCGACAAGGCGGGCCGGGACTGGAGCCTGCATACCTACTGCACGATGGTCTCCCGAACCACCTCCCGGCAGGCGGAGGTGCTGGCGGTGCTCACCGCGGACCCGGAGCACGACCTATACATGATATCCAGCCACGGCACTACCTGCGCCCTGTGCGCACCCTATGAGGGCCGGGTGTACTCCCGCAGCGGCACAGACCCGGACTTCCCGCCCCTGGCGGCGGCGTTCGGGAAGGTAGACCCGGCAGGGCCGGACACACTGGCAAACACCTGGCTGAACATACACCCCAACTGCCTCCATGTGCTGCTGCCCTGGACGGCGGCGGGCCGGACAGATGAGGAGATCCAAAAAATAAAGGATTTCTCCAACCCCCGCAAGAACCCGTTCAGCCGAGACCCGCGGTCGGAGAGCCAGATTGCGGCTTACCGCAAAAAAGAGCGGGCCCGGGCCCAATGGCTGGCGGATTACCGCCAGTGGGAGCGCTACCGGGTGACGCTGGGGGACCGGGTGCCCGGGAGATTTGAGACCTTCCTGCATCAGAAGCGGGAGGACGGAGAGCGGTACCGTCTGTGGCGATTGGATTACCGCAGGAGGGCCGAGCTTTTAGAGCATCCAGAGCGGGCACTTCCCGGAGCAGACAAAGCCAGCGCCGCAGACGCCAAATTTACAGGGTATTTTTTTAACCCGGAAAGCAGAGACGGGTATCCAAAGGGGGATGCATTTTCGTCCCGCTTAGGCTATAATAAAGACAACTGGGAAAAGATGCGGGAAGAAATTCTGGATGCAGCAACAAGGTATCCCTCTGTACTCAAACGGGAGGATGTTCATGGAAGGCGTTATGAACAGTTGGTTGTCCTGTATGGACGTAAAGGAAGCCCTGCGAATGTACTGCTTGCCTGGAATGTCAGACCGGATGGAACAACCCACTTTGTAACAGCTCATATGGAGAAGATATAAATGGCAAAATATCAGCAATATGAATCTGTTTTACTTAAGGATGGCCGGATCGCCACAATTGTGGAGGTCTATGAGCCGGGAGCCTATGATGCCGATATTGGGGATTCTCCCGAAGATTGGGCGACGGTTTATGGTATCACAGATGATGAGATTGAGCGGAAAGCGACCGAACAGGAGATGGATAGGAAGTACCGGGAATCCATGCGGCAGCTAAGGGAACAGGGAATTTTGGAGTGAAGGAAAATGACAGAGCAAGTGATACGGGCCATTGAGGCCGCGCTCAAGCGTGGACTGCGGGTGGAGTTGCTGCTGGACAAGGATGGAACCATCAAGGTGCAGACGGTATCCCGCAAGAAACTGAATATTGTTCCCACGCCCTGAATGGTGGGCGGGAAGAGCTGAATGGAGCTGACAGGAGAAATCCTGCCGGCTCCTTTTTTATTTGCAAAGTGAGGTGACGGCATGACCTATCTGGAACTGCTGCAAAGGGCACTGGCCGAGGAGATCGAGGCCACGCGGCTGTATCTGGCCTGTATGGCCCTGGCACCGCGGGAGGATCTGGGGGTGCTGCTGGAGATCAACAAGGACGAGACCGACCATGTGGCGCTGATTTCCTCCCTGATCTCCCGGCAGACCGGCCGGGACGCGGACTATGCCGCAATGGTGCCGGGGGTGGACTGATGGCGGTTGCGTACTATGGCTCCCATATCTCGGAGCACCTGGTCAAGACGCCGGAGGGATACCTGATCTGCTACGATGTGCCGATCAACCGGACCGGCACGCAGATGTATACGGCGGGAGAACTGGGGCTGGAAGGAGAACCGGAGCGGCCAGTGACCGTCTACCGCCTGGAGGAGGACGTGTTCTCTCCGGCGGCGCTGGCCAGCCTGGAGGGAAAGGACATCACCAGGGGGCACCCGGCGGAGATGCTGGCTGCGGAGAACCAGGCTTCCTACTCCAAGGGGCACCTGGAGCATGTGCGCCGGGATGGGGACAACACCGTGGCCGACCTGATTATCAAGGACCCCGGACTGGCTTCCGACGTGGAAAGCGGCGTGCTGAGGGAGGTCTCCTGCGGCTATTATTGCAGGTTTGAACCATACCTGGACGGATACCGGCAGACAAACCTGGTGGGCAATCACGTGGCGGTTGTGCCGAGAGGCAGGGCGGGCCACAGTGTTGCAATAAAAGACCACGCCGCCGGAAAGGCGGAGAAAGGACTGAAACGAATGAAAAAAGAGACCAAAGAGGCGCTCTACCGGTTCTTCGGCCTGGCGGCAAATGACGCTGCACCGGAGGAGCTGGAGCAGTTGACCCGCGATGTGAGTACGGTCGCCACTGCGCTGGACGCCGATCCCGCCGCAAAGGCGCCGGAGGCGGAACCCGCTGGTGATGCAGCCCAGGCTTCTGACGAGATGGTGGAGCGCGCCCCCAAGGGCGACGACATCGGGAGCAAGCTGGACCGCATTCTGGAGATGCTGGAGGCGAAGGCCCGGGGAGGCCGGGGAGAGCGCCCCCTCCACGATGAAGAGGACCTGGACGACCTGATTGAGAAGCTGGCCGGAGAGGAGACGGTGGCGAAGGAGAAGGCGGTCACTATCCCCGCCGAAGAAATGGCGGACCAGTTGATGGAGCCCGGTACACGGGATGCGGCTGTGGCCCTGCTCAAGAAGGTGCGCCCCGCTGTGGCGGCCATCCAGAACCGGGCCGAGCGCGCCCGCGTGGTGGATGCGCTGCTCTCCACCATCCAGGGTCCCGATGTGATGAGCGGGATTGTTCAGGCCGCCCGGGACAGCGCACAGAAGGCCGCCGACACGGCCAGGCGCACCAGCTATGAGACTGCCTGCGCCGAGGCGCAGGCCGCCTATGCAGCCCGTAATCCCCACAAGGCGGGGAAGGAGGGGGAATGATGCCCCTTCGTCCTCAGACCATTGGCCGGGATATGTCCCATGGCTTTTCCGGCAGCTATGCCAGACAGCCGGATATGATCGTCACCACCGCCACTTTGGGCGGAGCGGAGGACATACCCTTCGGGATGCCCCTGGTACGGGGGCAGAAGGGCGAGGTGATCCCCATGGGGGCTGGAAACACTGGAAACCAGTTCATCGGCGTGGCCGGCCGGGAGGTCAAGTCCGCGTCCGAGTTTTACAGCCAGAATGAGGGGCGGTACGGCCCGGGAGAACCAGTCTCCGTATTCCAGCGAGGGTGCATCAACGTAAGGTGCCGGAAGGGCGCTCCGGCGGTGGATGGAACAGTCTATGTCCGGGTAACTGCCAGCGGAGGCTATCAGCCGGGCGACTTCGAGGCGGAGGCGGACGGGGAAAACACTGTGGCGCTGGTCAACGCCCAGTGGGGCGGCCCGGCGGACGGGAATGGCGTGGCCGAGCTGCGCATTGCCTATGTGGGGCCAGTGCCCGCAGCGCAGGGCACTGCGGGGCCTCAGGGCCCCAAAGGGGACCCCGGCCCACAGGGGGAACCGGGACCGCAAGGGGAAACTGGGCCGCAGGGGCCCGCAGGACCGGAAGGCCCCAAAGGGCCAAAGGGTGACCAGGGGCCGGCCGGGCCGTCGTATACACTGCCCGCTGCCGCCGCAGCCACCCTCGGAGGCGTGAAGCAGATGGCCGCCATTGCGGACCTGAGCGCAGCCCCCACGCAGCAGGATTTCAACAACCTATTGGCCGCGCTCCGCACCGCGGGGATGCTGGCTACATCGTAAGGAGTGAATATTATGGGACTCAACCCCCAGGTGATCGGCAAGGAAATGCCCCACGGGTTTGCGGGCTGTTACGCCCGGCAGCCTGACATGATTGTAAACACGCGCCCCGCCGGAGGCGGCGCGCCCATTCCCTTCGGCACGCCGCTGAAATACGACGGAGCAGAGGTAGTCCCCATGGGAGCAGCCGCAACCGCGGCCCAGTTTGTGGGCGTGGCCGGAGCTGAGATCAAGAGCGCGCTCACCTATCTAGACCAGAGTCAGGGCCAGTATGCCCCTGGCGAGCCGGTGAGCGTCTTCCAGCGCGGGGCCATCAATGTGAAGTGCCAGCGTGGCACTCCCGCTCTGGGCGGCGCGGTCTATGTCCGCATCACCGCTAACGGCAGCTTTTCCACCGCCGCTGTGGGAGGCTTTGAGGCAGAGGACGACAGCGGCAAGGTGGTGCAGCTCACCAATTGCCAGTGGGCAGGGCCCGCCGATGCCAACGGTGTCGCGGAGCTGCGTATCCTGACCATGAACAACGCCTGATAGGAGGGACATAGAATGAGCTTTCAGAATGTAGGAACCTACAATGCGGGGGTGTTTACCCCCAAGGCGGCCGGTCCCGCCCCCGTGGGCGGCGTGCCCGTCATGGACGCCGACGGCATCGCCTCTGGGGGCGCCTTTCTAGTGAGTGAGCTGGAGAAGCGCGACCCCCTGATCCGCAAGCCACTGACCAGCTTTACCTATCCCAGGGACATCGTAATCCAGACCGGCGGCGGCTGGGTGGACTACGTGTCCGCCATGAGCGTGGCCTATGGTATCACCGGCGGCGCGGTCAACAGCCCCGTGACGGCCGGCGGCGCCAACGGCATTCCCGTGGTGCAGGCCAGTGTGGACAAGGGGGTATACAAGGCCCACGTGTTCGCCGCCGCCCTGCGGGTGATGTTCCAGGATATGCAGCGGGCCAACTACATCGGCCGCAGCCTGGACAACCTGCTCCAGGACGGCGTGAGAATGGCCTACGACAAGCACATGGACGCCAATGGTTATGTGGGTATCGGGGACTACGGGACCACCGGCTTGGTCAACAACCCAGACGCCACCGAGACCACCGCCGTCAACGGCGCAAAGGGCACCGCCGCCTGGGCCACCAAGACCCCCCAGGAAATCCTCAAGGACGTGAACGACGCCATTACCTCTGTGTGGGCCGCAAACGAGTACGACGAGACTGCTGTGCCCAACCACATCCTCATTCCCTATGAGCAGTACAACTACATCCTCACCACTATGGTTACCGACCTGGCCACCGAGACCATCTATGACTTCCTGCTGAAGAACAACGCGGCGGCCAAGAACGGCGGCTCCCTCTTCATCGGGGCCACCCGGTGGTGCAAGGGCGCGGGTACCGGGGACAAGGACCGGATGGTGGTCTATGTGAACCACGAGCGCTTCGTCAAGATGGACGAGCTGGTGCCCATGAGCCGCATTATGTCCGCCCCTAACGTGGCCAATGTGTGCTACGACACCGCCTACATGGCCAACCTCTCCGAGGTGCAGATCTTCTACCCCACCTCTATCCTGTACGTGGACGGCATCTGAGGAGGGCGCGCATGTTTGTGCTGAGCAAACGGAACATTGTCATTCCCGCCCCGGACGGCTCTGCTTCCGTCCGGCTGCGGGCTGGCATGATGGAGACTGTGCCCGGCTGGGCGGCTGAGACGGACTATTTCCGGGCCCTTGTCAGAGATGGAAAAGTTGTGCCCTCCGGCACTTCCGACAGGGAGGGACAGAAAGCGGCGGAGAAAAAGGTAAAGACCCGACGGGGCGCGGAGACCACCGAGGAATAGGAGGCGGGAGCCATGTTCTACTGGGGCCAGCCGCAATTTTACGGTGTGCGGGCCGCGGCGGCCAACCTTGGCAACAGCGCGGGGAATTACACGGCAGAGCAATTCCAGGAGGATTTCCCGCAGTTCTTTACCGGGTTGGGGGAGAGCTTGCTGCCCAGGACCATGCTGGATGAGTTCATCCGGCAGGCCAATGCTGCCATCCAGCCGGACAAGTGGCTGGACGGCTGGCGGTACGCCGCAGGGCTGTATACGGCCCACTATGCCACGCTCTACCTGAAAACCTACGCGCCCTCCAGCGAGACGCCCGGGCAGGCCGCGGCCACCGGGGCGCTGGTGGGGGTGGTGGCCTCGGCCAAGCTGGGGCAGGACAGCGTCACTTATGACACAGACGCCCTCACGAAAGCGACGGAGGACTGGGGCGACCTGAACGCCACCCAATACGGGCAGCTTCTGGCCACAAAGGCCAGGCTGGTGGGCATGGGAGGGAGTTATGTCTTATGAATTTCCGCGACTGGTACACCGATACCGTGGACATCTGGCGGGTGGTTCCGGTACAGGATGGGAGCTTGACACGCCACGAGCGGAGAGAGCTGTACCGGAATATCCCTTGCCGCCTCTATCAGGTGGAAGCGCCGGAGGTCCGCATGAGCCAGGCCGCGGCATCAGCAGACCAAAAGGACTGGCTCCAGTGTGACAACGAAGTGGACATCCAGGCCGGTGACGAGCTCATCATTCACCGGGGGGCGGTTCTCGGCAAGAGCATCCCGGACATACGCGCCTTTGCCTCCGGCCCCAACCACTTTTTTGAGCCCTTCGGGGCTATCATGCCGGGACTGGCCCACCAGGAAATCCGTCTGCTCCAGCAGGAGCGGGTGAAAGGCGGTGTGGAAGATGAACCTGGAGGAGCGCATAAGGCAGCTCAGACAGGCTAAGACGCAAATTCCGGGTATTCTGGCGCGGGCCGGAATGAATGCTGCCCTACGGGCCGTGGAAAAGGCAGTGGAGGAGACGCCGCCCACCGTCAACAGTCTGCGCGGAACCAACACCCGCACCGGAGAGATGAAGCAGCACTGGGTGACCGACAGCCGTCCCAGACCGGTACGGCAGGGGGACAGCTATGTGTCGGAGCTCAACAACGACAAGCAGTACGCCTCCTTTGTCAACGACGGGCACCGGATGGACCGCCACTTTGTGCCTGGGCTGGTCATCAATCCGGGCTCCGGGCTGCTGGAATTTAACCCAGACGGAACGGGCGGTATCGTGGTAGGTACCCGGACGGCCTATGTCCCCGGCCTGTTCATGGTAGACAAGGCGGTGGAGGAGTACCGCCGGGTACTGCGGGAGGAGCTGAAGGGATTGGAGGAGCTGATGGGATGAACCTGACTGTAAC
>PPYF01016931.1_pt1 | contig 26977 bp, 27 predicted proteins | sample 1559871 | NCBI WGS metagenome assembly PPYF01 (sample SAMN08240021, study PRJNA423297) | Human gut metagenome, whole genome shotgun sequencing project. | reverse complement strand
CTGTTGCAACATATTCGGCATACAGTTTCGTCCCGGAGACTTCCTGCATCGTCATCAGGTCGTGGTGATCGAAGAACCGGCAGCCGTTCTTCTCATAAAATCGGTTATTGAACGACGTAGCAGACATACCAAGCGCACCGGCCATAACTTCACGCCCACCATTAGTAGCGCTGCACATCTCTCTTACGACTTCTTTCAGTGATTCATTCTTCATTGCCTACTCGCTTTCAGGTTGGGTTGTAGTTAACCGTGCTTTTCAGTGCTGCTATGCTGATAAAGTGCAGGGTTGTACTTGAGTTTTCCGTTTGTGAGCCGCTCAATTTTCAAAGCTTGTTTTTCCGGAACAACGGATACCCACTGACACACCGCGCTATGGGAAATTCCCAAAACAAGTGCCGTTTTAGTTGTTCCGCCGAAATAGGCTAAAACTTGATTTTTATGCATGTATCACCCCTTAAAAAGTTAGCATACTTACAATATAAACTTGCAAGATACTTACGTCAATAAAATGTAAGCTTGCTTACATGAATAAGACGGGAGAAAGTTTATGAATACGCTCGGCGAGAGAATCAAATTTAGAAGGCGTCAGCTTAAAATGACCCAGAGAGATGTCGCCGAGTGTGTGGGTATCTCGGCATCGGCAGTTACCCAATGGGAAGGTGATTCCACAGGGCTGTCCAGTGAAAATCTTTTAAAATTATCTGCTGTGCTTCGTTGTTCGCCTCAATGGCTGCTTTTGGGTGAAGGTGAACTAGATCTTCCGTTTCCGCCATATGGCAATCATTACGCTCAAATTCCGGTGATTTCCTGGGTTCAGGCAGGAAACTGGACTGAGGTTATTAACCACCCAGATGCTAATTCTCTTCAATATGTTGATACATCAGCAAAAGTAAGCGGTAACGCCTTTGCATTAATTGTTAAGGGGCAGTCAATGACATCTACATCAGGTGATCTTAGTATTCCTGAGGGGGCAATTGTTGTAGTTGATCCCGATTTTGGATTTGTTGACGAAATGAACAATAAGATAATTATCGCGCAATTAAATGAATCCAATGAGGCCACCATAAAAAAATTCATTATAGATGGCCCCAATAGGTATCTTGCGCCCCTTAACCCCCAATTTAACCCAATACCAGTTAACGGCAATTGCCGACTTATAGGCCAAGTTAAGCAAATAATCATAAACTTAGACTAATATTCCACATCAGTTCAATCCCGCCCTATTTGCGGGATTTTTTTATGCCCACGAAAATAATGTTAGTAAGCTTATTTTTCTTCTTGACACAAAATGTAAGTTAACTAATATTATAAGCATGCAGACAACAGAACACTTAACAATTAGTGGAGTCTATATGCAAACCGAACCTACCATCACCAGTAATATGTCTGCCGACGATGTCGCTCAGTGGATCACAGAGAAAGCAAAGTCCATTAATCAGTTGCAGGTGCTCCGTGATTCGAGAGCAAGCCACCAGCGTTTAATTGAGCGCCTGGATAAAGAGATCGCTGAGTGGGAAGCCCGCTGTGCTTTAACAGTACAACCGCAGTAACGGCTGCGTATCTGAATAACTGTGTGAAGAGTATCAATTAGTGTGGAGAGATAGACGTTATGACAACTGAAAATGAAAAAAGCAGCCAGGCAGTCGTTGACCCGGCTAATATGACAGGCGTCGAGTTATACGACTACCTGTCAAAGCGGTTTTACCCGCTCGTTCAATTCCACCAAAAAGCAGGTTTTGTTAATACTTTTGTTAGACAACTTGAGAACGAGGTGGCGGAAACACTTCATGTAGCTATTCCTGCTTTAGAAGTGGCCAACCAGTACCCAGAATCCAACCTCCAAAGGGATCTGTCTCAAAATCATCAGAAGCTACTGGCTCTGAGATATTTTTTAAGTAACTTTGAGCCGTTTCCGGAAGTAAAGCCTCGCTGAGTGGCTTCAGTAAAATAGTTAATTTCGCTTTATCGCTTAACCATGCAGCATCATTAGTGGCCGTGCATACCACGGTGTAGTCCACCAGCCGGCCGCCAATTTTTTACAAACATAAGTCCACCGGCGTAAATCGTCCTGCCGGATAGATACCTTGCATAACCGCTGGTGGACTTATTTTTGTGAATTATAAAAAAAGAAATAACCATTATTCCAGCACCAGGGAATTAATTACTTATAAAAAGTAACGGCTTTTTATTATCTATATTGTGTGGAGAGATAAATGTCATATATAGCAACCAGTACCGGAAAACATATTGATTTCGTCAATATCACTCCGGATCAGATTTGTATCGAAGATATCGCGCGCGGCCTGTCAAATGAATGCCGGTTTGCCGGGCAACTGGAAAGTTTCTATTCCGTGGCTCAGCACTCTGTATATGTCAGCCAGATTGTACCGCCGGAATATGCACTGGAAGCCCTGCTGCACGATGCTGCTGAGGCGTATATCAAAGATATTCCCTCACCGCTGAAAGCCATGCTGCCGGACTACAAGGCCGTGGAAAAACGCATTGAAGCGGTTATCCGCGAGAAATTCGGCCTGCCGCCGGTAATGACAGTTGATGTTCACTATGCCGATCTGGTCATGTTGGCGACCGAAAAGCGGGACTTTGAAATAGACCCCGTCAATCACTGGCCGATGCTGGATTCAGCCCCATCACATGATGACATCATTATCCAGCCACTGACACCACCGCAGGCATATCACCAGTTTATGGCGCGGTTTGAAATGCTGATTTCTGGTAAACAACAAAAAACTATTTCATACATAAAACCAGAACGCGATCCTGATGGTTACTGGGTGCATCCAGATGTTCCTTGTTTAGAATCGAATCAGGAAATAGAGCAATGGTGCGATGAAAACAACCTTGAACACCAGGTGGTGTATTGCCAGAATGACATTGATAACTTCCACTCACTGTGGTTCAGCTATTTTGAAGAAGGTGATACCAATGTTTCAGCATGGGAACCAACAAAACCAGATGGTGATGGCTGGTTTATCGTCTGGATAGCAGACAATGAAGACGGCCCGATCTGTATGTGGGTTAGACCTAAAAACCTCTAATCGTATACGGCGATGTGTGGAGAGAAAATTATGAATACTGTATTTCTGTTAATGGCGGAGTTTGAAACATCTCAAATCCCGCTGGCAGTAGTTGCAAAGAAATTTCTGAATATGACCGAGTCATACGCAGATAAAAAAGCAAATTTAGGTGAGCTGCCATTTCCGGTTTACCGAGACACCACCAGCCAGAAATCGATCCGGATGGTACACGTTAGCGATCTGGCCGAATGGATTGAAACAGAAAGAGAAAAATCCAAAAAAGAGTTAACATTGATTCACAAGAATTGATTATAGCAAACATCTAAGTATATAAAAAACCGGCGTTACGCCGGTTTTTTATATACATCAATAAGCTAATGAAAACGTGTTATTCAACGGCAAAGAAAAATTATTCTTTTTTTGCATCTCATTCTTTCTTCGTTGGATCACTATAGCTATATTTTGGATTACTGACTTAGGTGCACCAATAATCTTAATGTTTTTTAATAAAAATTCATGACCGTACTTTACGGTTAATACACCAAATAATTCATCAGCATAAGATTCAGATATAGACTTAACATCTGAAAGGTCTAACAAAACCGGACTTACGCCATCAATTGCATTTTCGATTTGGTAACGTTTAGGTATGGCTAAACGACGTGAAGCCAAATCACCTCCAGGTAGCTTAATATTAACGTTACTCATTTTAGTCATCTCCACTTTGAAGCAGACTCATTATCTGAGACAGTTCATCACTTGTCTCACCTTCTACGGACTCAGGATTGCTATCGGTAGCAAGCTCTTCTAAACTGAGTCTACACGAAATTGCAACACCTTTCCAGTCGACAGGGAGAGAGTGGTAAGTCCTTACATCTCCAGAAACAACCAGACATACATCACCAGATGCTATCTGCAACTCTCCATTATACCTTTTTACGAGTTTGATCAGATGAGCCAATCCTAGTCCTTGATGATTATTATCACAATCCCTGATACTAACTCCAGAAGAAAATGCCTGCCCACTAAAATCCTTCGGAACACTTTGTTCCCAACCATCGTAATTATCTGCATGTTTAGAGGAATTTCCTTCCTGCAAACACCAATTTAATGCATCTCTGTGAGTTGTAATACCCAACTGTGCCGCTAACCCAGAACGCATTAACTCAGATAAAAAACCCAACCCATGATCTGCTAATGCAAATTCGATTACTTGGTCAGCCCAGTTGGATGGATTTTTACTTTTTTGTGCTAATGAAAATCCAGATGCTTTCCCATGCGACCAAACATTATCATGAAGTTCCCCAACTACGAATAATAGCTCCTGAAGTCCATGCGGTTCATTCTCACAGTTACTGACAAACGACCGAAGACAGCTATTGATACATGTTGTTGCAGAATCAACTTGATCTTCATCATAGAGATGGGTTAATCCACTATAATTTTTACCTTGGTTAACTCTAATTTGCTCATAGCCATCGTTACCCCATATTGCTTTATAATATTCTATAGCTTGGAGGTAACCAGATTGATTATCGTTAACAGTATAAAACTCACGCTCACTAATTTGATTTTTTTTACAAAATGCAGCTAAAACCGCTATAAATCCTGGGGATAGGTAGTTATTGGGCAAAGTAATACTGTTATATTCACTATCATAATGTACAGTTGGGATATCCTGTAACCCATCCAACAACATCAAGCCCATTATAAGCTCCGTATAATCATCAGGTAATTTAATGCATTATACTTTATTGTTTTTGCAATTAAAACTTTGCTTCTCAGCTCAGCACACCAATAGCACTCCACGAAATCATATCTTATTGATATTTATGAACAGTAAATCCCATCCAGCATGGGCGCAACGGAGAAACGGTTAAGGTTCTTATAGCCGCCAGTAGTGCGTAACTGCTGGTTTTCAGTGGTTTTTTCTGTTGGTGTGTTTTGGTGCATGGTGTATCCGGGATCTCAGTACATCAGTCAGAAAGAAAAACAAAGGCGGAGTATATCACAGAGGTATGATATCTCCGCTTTCTGCATCACGCCTGCCGCTGTTCCTTTTTACTCACCCGGTACGCATTCCATGCCAGCAGGGCGCCGCACAGCATAGTGACGGCCAGTGCAGTTTTCGGCGGTAAGGGTGATGCGATAGCAACCAACGTCAGCACTGCGCCGCCCGCCATCTGCATAAACCCCACCAGTGCAGAGGCAACACCGGCGTTATCAGAATAAGGCTCCAGGGCATAGCTGGTTGCCGGTCCCATAATAAAGGCCAGCCCGGCACAGGCTGCGGCCACCGGCAGCATATAGATCAGCCAGTGATTCTGTATTTGTGCGGAGAACAGTACCGGGCTCAGTGCCAGCGCAATGCACCCCAACACCATCAGTACACCACCGGAAACCAGACAAACAGGCCGTCCGGCTCTGCGGATCACCCGGTTGGCGATCATACTGATCCCCATAATCCAAAATCCGTTAGCGCCGAACACAACCGAAAACTGTAACGGGCTGAGTGCCGCGTCGCCCATCAGTACCGCCGGAGCCAGGGAAACATACGTTAATACCATTCCCATTGTCCCGGCATTCACCAGGGAAAAGATCAAAAACCGCTTGCTGAACAACACAGAAACGAGGCTCTTCAGCGGGTTCTCTTTATGCTGAGCACTGCTTTCCGGCCGGGTTTCCGGCAGATATTTAGCCGTCAGAATCAGCAGAATAAAAGCATACAGCGCCAGGAAGCCAAAAGGCAGCCGCCAACCGTAATATTCCGCCATAATACCGCCCAGCAGCGGCGCCAGCGCCGGAACAATATTTAATGTCCCGTTTAAAAAGCCGAAAGCACGTGCCGCTTCGTTGCCGTTAAAGCAATCGCGGACACAGGTAAAAGCAACCACTGAGGTACAGCAGACACCCGCTCCCTGAATTAACCGGGAAGCGATAAACATCCCCGGAGTCACCGCAAAGGCAGCAGTCAGGGAACCGGCGATATACAATACCATGCCCACCATCGCCATCGGTCTGCGGCCGAATTTATCCACCAGGTGACCGGAAATCAGCTGACCTGCGCCTAATACAAGAATAAACAACGAGATAGTTGACTGAATCAATGACTCACTGCTGCCCAGGCCTTTTGCAATTGCCGGAATAGCCGGTAAATAAAGATCAATACCCAATGGTCCCAATAACACGATAACTAACAATAAAAGCAATAAATTCCGCATACCGTTAAATTTCACTCATCACCTGACGACAGCAAAAAATACACGTAATTGTTGTTTTTTACAACCATCACTTATAACTAAACCTGTGAATTAAAAGAAAAAACAATGCTGTATATTTCATTATATAGTGAAATTACAATCAACCTGGATTTTTTATTTAATGAAGGAATAGATTTCCGCCAATATTACTTATTTTATAAGTAAACAAAATAACACATATCAATACAATTACTGACAAATATTATCGCCTGATTTTATGTATTTTATGGAAATATTCAGATATTTTAACCTTTGTATTTTCTCATAATACCCTCAGAGAATTTAACAAACTATCTTCAGCCATATTGTAAGACAACAATCACACTTCCGGGTTGTCTGTCATTCCGCTAAAGCATGAAAAGGTAGTTAAATCACCCATTTTGAACTCAAAATCAGCATCAATATCTTTATATTAGGTATAATCCCGACTAAATATCAGAATATTCCGCTTACTCATCATTCATGTAAGATGTTAAAAACCGGGTATTCTTTGTAACAACATGAAATCGCTGAGGTTATAGTGTTAATACGTAGTATTCTCGTCTTTATTGTTTATTATTTGTTGCTTTTTTGTATCTATTACATATTAAAAGGGTATCGATTATACTTTTTAAAGAAACTATTTGAGGAAATAAATACGTCAAGTTAAATTTTAACATTATTAATGACAACCGTTTATCTTCATAATTTATGACAATATATGATAAATATGAGTTGGCAATGTTTATTGGCGGCAAAATAAAATGTCAGCGACTGAAAAACTGTCTGACAGGTAAAGAGCTTTCAATAAAAATTAATATCTCACAACAGCAGTTATCCCGTTATGAAACGGGAGCAAGCTTAATTCCTCTGGATAAACTGTTAATGCTTGCAGACGTCCTGAATATTAGTGTTAGTTATTTTTTTGATGAAATGGGTTGTGATGAAGAATAAGTTTAATTTGACAAACATTAATATATTATTGTTTAACCAGACTGACAGATGATAATGAGTAATAAAACAGATAATAACCTGAACACCAGCATTAATGAGATGTACAAGCTTATCGGCGGGCAAATCCGCAAAATGCGCAGGATCACCGGAGTCACATCAACAGAACTGGGCAATCTGATTGGTGTATCACAACAGCAAATCTCCCGTTACGAAATCGGCAGCACAAAAATTTCACTGGAAATTATTCTGAGGATCTCCCAGGTCTTCGGCGTCTCCCCTTACTACTTTATAGAAGACAGTCTGCTGTTCTTTACCCGCCAGCACCTGCCGGATGATGATAACGTTATCCCCCGCAGTACCGACGCCGGTGTAAATACGGAGCCGGAGACCCGGCCACCGGAACACTGAGTGTGTGACAGCACCGCTGATGCGGTGCTGTCTGTTTATACCGGCTGAGTGGTTACATCCAGCCACTGTGCGTTTGTCAGTTCCGCCAGCCGCGCAGGTGTCAGCCGGACAGCGGAATTAGCCGACCCCGCCGCAGGTAATACCGTGTCATACTCACGGAGTGAATGATCCGCATAAACGGTCAGCGGTACCGGCAGCCCGAACGGACAGACTCCCCCGACCGGATGGCCGGTGAAATGCACCACTTCCTCTGCATTCAGCATTTTGGCCTTGCAGCCGAACTGTGTTTTGAATTTTTTATTATCCAGCCGGGCGTCCCCTGCCATCACAATCAGAATCGCGCTGTCATCCGTCAGCTTAAAAGAGAGTGTTTTGCAGATCTGACCGGGGCGGACACCATGAACTTCTGCTGCCTGAGTGACAGTGGCAGTCGGCTGTGTGGTCTCAATAATCGTAACATCCGGGGCATGCGTGCCGAACCAGGCACGAACCGTTTCGATACTCATTCAGGACTCCGTTTTATTATCATGTGCTTTTTATGTGTTTGCACCAACAGCTCACCATAATTTGCCCTGAATTGGCAGCCCTTTTTTGACAAAATAGCGCGGATACCGGTTATTCTGCCGGAATTCATGTTAGAGTGGGCTGTTCATATATTTATTGATTAGCGGAAGGTGATGTCATGCAATCTGTTGATATTCAGACTTTATTAAAAAAAGCAGAAGTACTGTGTCTGTCACGCAGTGTGCGCATGACGTCTCAGCGAAAGTCGATTCTGCAGCTGATTGCCGGCCAGCCCGGAGCCATCAGTGCTTATGAGCTGCTGGATCTGCTGCGCGAAACCGAGCCGCAGGCAAAACCGCCGACAATCTACCGCGGTCTGGAATTTCTGCTGGAGCAGGGATTTATCCACAAAATTGAGTCCACCAACAGCTTTGTGATGTGTCCGCATTTTGATAAACCCAGCCATACTTCAGTACTGTTTATCTGCGATCGCTGTAACAGTGTGACAGAGCGGGACGGAGAGGCGATTGATTCACAAATCACTCAGTTGGCGGATGCCGCGCAATTTCATATCCGCCACAGTGTGATTGAGGCGCACGGATACTGCCGCCCTTGTTATGATATTGAATCCTGCACCCGCAGAGATAAATGCCTGCATGACCATGAACATGACGAACCGCGTAAACGCGGACGCTGAAAAACAAAAACCACAGTGTCCGTCTCCGGCGTACTGTGGTTTTTAAGCGGATACCGTTTCAGGCGGCTGTCCCGGAAATCAGTGCCAGTCGTTATTACGGATCACACCCACTGCCAGACCTTCAACAGTAAAGTTCTGTTCCCGTAAATCCACCACGATCGGGCTGAATTCTTCGTTTTCAGCGTGCAGCTCAATCTTGCTGCCCACTTTCTTAAACCGTTTGACTGTCACTTCATCTTCGATACGGGCAACCACCACCTGGCCATTATGCACGTCCTGGGTTTTATGCACCGCGAGTAAGTCACCGTCCATAATACCGATATCTTTCATTGACATACCATTTACCCGCAGCAGAAAATCTGCACTTGGTTTAAACAGCATCGGGTCAATCTGATAACGGCTTTCTATATGTTCCTGTGCTAATAAAGGCTCACCTGCGGCCACACGGCCTATTAGTGGTAAACCTTCATCCTCTTCTTCTTCCAGAAGCAGACGGATCCCCCGGGAGGCCCCGGAGACAATCTCAATGACGCCTTTACGCGCCAGGGCTTTCAGGTGCTCTTCCGCCGCATTCGGAGAGCGAAAACCCAGGCGTGCCGCAATTTCTGCACGCGTCGGTGGCATGCCCGTCTGCGAAATATGGTCACGAACAAGGTCATAAACCTGTTGCTGCCGTGCCGTCAGTGCTTTCATTTCGCCCCCTGTTTGTTTATACAGTCAGACTGTGAGTATATACAGGTATTCCGGGATTGGGAACCATAACATGAGGAAAATACGTGTTACGCCGCAGGTTTCACAAAAAATCGTCTGTTAAAGACGCAGGAACCAGCTGGTAAACAGCATAATCCAGACAAACAGCCCCAGTAATGTGGCGATAAATACTGCGGCGGACCCCATATCTTTGGCCCGGCCGGACAGTTCATGATATTCCGTACCGATACGGTCAACCACAGCCTCAATAGCGCTGTTGATAAGCTCAATCACCACTACCAGCACCACAGAACCAATCAGCAGCACCCGTTCAACCGCCGTAAAAGAGAAAGCAAAGGCAATAATGACGGCCGGGATCAGCGCCAGCAATTCCTGACGGATAGCGGCTTCATTTTTCCATGCCGCAATGAGTCCTTTCTTTGAATAACCCGCCGCTTTAATTAATCGTATAAATCCGGTATTTTTTTTCATTTCTGTCACTGTAAATAATATGATTATCTGACTGATCGCCGCTATTTTTCCGCGATTTTATTGCTGCCGCAACACAGATCTGGCTCCGCCTTTCTGGTATGCTGAACGCGAATTGTCAACAAGAGGCTTCATACATTTATGTCACTTTGGCGTAAAATATACTATAACGTATTGAATTTACCATTAAAACTATTGGTAAAAAGCAAGCCGATCCCGACGGATCCGGTCAATGAGCTGGGGCTGGATACACAACGTCCGACACTCTATGTTCTTCCTTATCACTCTAAGGCGGACCTGCTGACACTGCGCCGTCAGTGTCTCGCACAGGGCATGCCGGATCCGCTGGAAGATAATGTCATCGGTAATACCACATTACCGGGCTATGTCTTTATCGATGACGGCCCGCGTGTGTTCCGTTATTACGCCCTGAATCCGCGTAAGGATTCCGTCCATATTTTCCACGCCTATCTGGATCTGCACCGCAATAATCCGGCGCTGGATATTCAGATGCTGCCGGTCTCTGTGATGTTCGGTCGTTCACCGGGCCGCGAGGGACACCACGGTGTGCCGCATCTGCGTCTGTTAAACGGGATCCAGAAATTTTTCGCCGTGCTCTGGCTGGGACGCGACAGTTTTGTCCGTTTCTCACAGCCGGTGTCCATGGGCGCAATGGCCTCTGAACACGGTACCGACACTATTATCGCTAATAAACTGGCCCGTGTCGCCCGTATTCACTTCTCGCGCCAGCGTATGGCCGCTATCGGCCCGAAACTGCCGGTGCGTCAGGAGTTGTTCAATAAGCTGCTGAAATCCAAAGCGATTGAAAAAGCCGTTGAAGATGAAGCGAAAGCCAAAAAAATCACCATTGAAAAAGCGCGTCAGAATGCCGTTTCCATGATGAACGAAGTGGCCGCTAACTTCACCTATGACGCTCTGCGCGTGGCTGATCGCGTTCTCGGCTGGACCTGGAACCGCCTCTATCAGGGACTGAATGTCCATAATGCGGAGCGGGTGCGCCAGCTGGCACAGGACGGCCATGAGATAGTGTATGTGCCCTGCCACCGCAGCCACATGGACTACCTGCTGCTCTCCTATGTGCTCTATCATCAGGGGCTGGTACCGCCGCATATCGCCGCCGGGATTAACCTCAATTTCTGGCCGGCGGGACCGATTTTCCGCCGCCTCGGTGCTTTCTTTATCCGCCGCAGCTTCAAGGGCAACAAACTGTACTCCACCGTTTTCCGTGAATACCTGAGTGAGCTCTTCTCACGCGGTTATTCCATCGAGTACTTTGTCGAAGGCGGCCGTTCCCGTACCGGGCGTCTGCTGGAGCCAAAAACCGGCACATTATCGATGACGCTTCAGGCTATGCTGCGCGGTGACTCGCGACCTATCACCCTGGTGCCGGTCTATATCGGCTATGAGCATGTGATGGAAGTGGGTACTTACGCCAAAGAGCTGCGCGGTGCCACCAAGCAAAAAGAAGGTTTTATGCAGATGGTGCGCGGCCTGCGCAAACTGCGCAACCTCGGCCAGGGTTATGTGAACTTCGGGCAGCCGATTCCGCTGTCACAATACCTGACAAAACAGGTACCGGAATGGCGTGAGGCGATCGATCCTGTCGAGCCGCAGCGTCCGTCCTGGCTGACACCAACCGCCACATCTCTGGCTGATAACATTATGGTGAGCATCAATAATGCCGCCGCCGCGAATGCTATCAACCTGTGTACCACGGCTCTGCTGGCTTCCCGTCAGCGCGCACTGACCCGCGAACAGCTGATCGAACAGCTCGACTGCTATCTCCAGCTGCTGCGCAATGTGCCGTATTCCCCGGACAGCACCACCCCGGCGAAGAGTGCGGAAGAACTGCTGGAACACGCATTGCAGATGAACAAGTTCGAGGTTGAGAAAGACAGCCTAGGGGATATCATCATTCTGCCGCGTGAAAATGCGGTACTGATGACCTACTACCGGAATAACATTCTGCATATGCTGGTACTGCCGTCTCTGGTGACCAGTATCCTGATCCATCACCGCCGCGTCAGCACCGATACTCTGCGTGAACATGTCGGGATGATCTATCCGCTGCTGAAAGCCGAACTGTTTATGCGTTACAGTCAGGAAGAGCTGCCGGCGATCCTCGATACCATCATTGATGAACTGTGTCGTCAGCAATTAATCTGCCGCCGTGATGATAATATGCTGGTCATTAACCCGGCCCGTATCCGTCCGTTACAGCTGCTGGCAGCCGGGATCCGCGAGACATTACAGCGTTATGCGATCACCCTGTCGCTGCTGAATGCCACCCCGGAAATCAGCCGTTCGGCACTGGAAAAAGAGAGCCGGATGCTGGCACAGCGCCTGTCGGTTCTGCACGGTATCAACGCACCGGAATTCTTCGACAAAGCCGTGTTTGCCACCCTGGTCGGCACACTGCGTGAAGAGGGCTATATCAATGACAATGATGATGTGATTGAAGCCAACGCCGGAGAGTTCTACAACGTGCTGGCGGAGCTGATGTCACCGGAAGTCCGTCTGACTATCGAAAGTGTCAGCCTGGAGCCGGAAGAAGCTGTACCGGCAAAAAGTGACGACAGTAATCCGTCTGACTGACGCTGAGAACAAAAAAAGGAGACCGGATAACCAGTCTCCTTTTTTATTGCCGGTTATCTGCACTTACAGATAACTGACCAGCATGCCGAGAAACAGAATAAACCCGACATAGTTATTATTCATAAAGGCCTGAAAACACGGGTCGCGTTCGCGATCGGCCATCAGCCGCTGCTGATAGACAAATAACGCCCCGGCCAGCAGCAGAGACCAGTAGAAGATCCCGGACAGATTAACCATCAGCCCTATCCATAACAGCATCAGAATCATCATCAGCTGCAATATGCCGATAATCATCTTATCAAAGCGCCCGAACAGGATAGCCGTGGATTTCACGCCGATTTTCAGGTCATCATTGCGATCCACCATCGCGTACTGGGTATCATAAATCACAGACCAGACAATATTGACCGCAAACAGCAGCCAGCACTCTGCCGGCAGCGATTCACTGACCGCCGCAAACGCCATCGGAATCGACCAGCCGAAAGCCGCGCCGAGCACCACCTGCGGCAGATGGCTGACCCGCTTCACAAACGGATACACCCAGGCCAGCGCCAGCCCGGCGACTGACAGCCAGATGGTCATCGTATTGAGCGTCAGTACCAGTCCGAATGACACCAGCACCAGTACCGCAAACAGAATTTTGGCTTCTTTTTCCGTGACATCACCGCGCGGCAGCGGACGGTTTTTGGTGCGTTCCACCGAGCCGTCAAATTTCCGGTCGGCGAAATCATTAATCACACAGCCGGCGGCACGCATACTGAACACGCCAATGGTAAAGATGATCAGAATATGCCAGTCCGGGACACCCCGGGCCGCTATCCATAACGCCCAGTAGGTCGGCCAGAGCAGTAACAGTGAGCCAATCGGGCGGTCTGTCCGCATCAGACGGCTGTATGCCTGCCACTTGCTGCGTACCATGCTTCGTTCCACGTTATTCTTCTCCGAGATATTCACTTATGCGGGGTATGCCGGAGAGGCCGGCAGAAAAACTTCAGTCAGCAGAAGCGGTTTACCGGCCAGGCACAGCCGCGAACAGCGCGCCCAGTGCGTTTCTGACAGCCCGAAGCGGATATAATCCCGCGTCAGACAACCGCTGGTAAAGAGATAGCGCCCGAGCGGCACATTTCCCATTTTCAGTAACTGCTGCTCTTCCCCTGTCAGCGTCTCCTCCGGTACCACTGTCCGGCCGGTCAGCCAGGGAACCCCGTCACCATATAACACCACCTCCCGTAACCAGTAGCGTGCACTGCCGGGCAGATGCATCTGCTCTTCTTCAGTCAGCGCTTCACGGGAGATATATTTTTCACAATACGGTTTTACCGTCACTTCATTGCAGTGCTGTTCAAAGCGCCGCGTCATTGACCCTAATTCTGATAACCAGTCCAGCACCCCGGCGGGGATCATTTCCGCATTATCAAACCAGCGGATGGGGGGTGTTATCACTGTTTGTGTCATGAATGTATCCGGTTATCAGGGGCATAATATGCGTTCTGATACACTTTAACAAAACCCGGCAGGAAATGAGCGCGTTACTGAAAATTTTTTGCTAAAAATAAAGCCGCTCTGCATTGTGCAGAGCGGCTTTGTTTATAAAACGCACGGTTAAAGTAAATTCAGCACTAACGCCAGTTTTTAAACCGGTTAATCAGGCCGTTGGTTGAGCTGTCGTGGCTCTCAACCGGCTTGTCACCCGCCAGTTCCGGCAGAATGCGGTTTGCCAGCTGTTTGCCCAGTTCGACGCCCCACTGATCAAACGTATAGATATTCATAATCACGCCCTGAACAAAAATCTTATGCTCATACATGGCGATCAGAGCCCCGAGGCTGAACGGAGTAATGGATTTCAGCAGGATGGAGTTGGTCGGGCGGTTACCCTCAAAGACTTTAAACGGCGCGACATAATCCATTTCAACCGGATTTTTGCCCTGTGCGGCAAACTCCGCATCCACCTGTTCACGGGTTTTGCCGAAGGCCAGTGCTTCGGTCTGCGCGAAGAAATTCGACAGCAGTTTACTGTGATGATCCCCCAGCGGATTATGGCTCTGAGCCGGTGCGATAAAATCACACGGGATCAGTTTGGTACCCTGATGGATCAGCTGATAAAACGCATGCTGCCCGTTGGTGCCGGGCTCACCCCAGATAACCGGACCGGTCTGATGAGAAACCACCTTACCGTTACGATCCACATATTTCCCGTTGGACTCCATATTGCCCTGCTGGAAATAGGCCGCAAAGCGGTGCATGTACTGATCATAAGGCAGAATTGCTTCTGTTTCCGCACCGAAGAAATTGTTGTACCACAGACCAATCAGCGCCAGCAGCACCGGAATATTCTGTGAGAATTCAGTTTCGGTGAAGTGCTTGTCCATGGCATACGCACCATCGAGCAACTGCGTGAAGTTGTCATAACCGACAGAGAGCACGATAGACAGACCAATCGCCGACCACAGGGAATAGCGCCCGCCGACCCAGTCCCAGAACTCAAACATATTGGCGGTATCAATACCAAACTCAGCTACTGCATCCGCATTAGTGGACAGCGCGGCAAAGTGCTTCGCCACATGCGCCGGGTCTTTGGCCGCCGCCAGGAACCAGTCACGCGCGGAATGGGCGTTAGTCATGGTTTCCTGGGTGGTAAAAGTTTTGGAGGCGATCAGAAACAGTGTGGTTTCCGGATCCAGCGCTTTCAGGGTTTCGGCGATATGAGTACCGTCAACATTAGAGACAAAATGCATGCCCAGATGATTTTTATACGGACGCAGCGCCTCTGTCACCATATAAGGGCCGAGATCAGAGCCGCCGATACCGATATTCACCACATCGGTAATCGGCCTGCCGGTATAGCCTTTCCACTCCCCGCTGATGATCCGCTCACTGAACACGCGCATTTTTTCCAGCACGGCGCGAACCTCCGGCATCACATCCTGCCCGTCAGTCATCACCGGAGTATTGTCACGGTGGCGCAGCGCGGTGTGCAGAACCGCACGGTTTTCTGTCCGGTTGATCTTCTCACCGGAAAACATACTGCAGACGGCCCCACGCACATCACACTCTTCAGCCAGTGCCAGCAGCTTATCAAGGGTTTCCTGTGTGATACGGTTTTTGGAATAATCCACCAGCATTTCTTCGCCGAACGTGGCAGAAAAACGGCTGAACCGGTCGTTATCCTGCGCAAATAAGTCGCGGAGATGCACAGTTTTCATTGTGTCGTAATGCTGTTCCAGCGCCTTCCAGGCCGCAGTATCAGTGGGGTTAATATTTTTCATTGCAGCTCTCTTTTCATTGAAAACCAAAACTGAATCGTGTCAACAAAGTGTACTCTGTCCTGACGATAAAGGTGTTATGCATCTGTCATTCCGTGATATTGCTCAAAAAAACAGAAACAAAACCAGCGCCGGAACGGAATATCGCAAAAAACGATAATTTGCCTGTCATTATGAAAGATATTGATTATCCGTTAATCAATATTGACTCATTCCGGCAATCCCGATAATTCTATCAGTGTAACACAGCTCACATTTTTCACTTTACGGGATAAGGGAATTCATTATGGCGTCAGTATCTTCCGCGCCTGCTCAGCAGGTCATTGCAAAATTCGGTGGTACCAGTGTGGCAAATTATGACGCCATGCAGAAAAGTGCCGGGGTCGTTCTGCAGACCCCCGGTGTGGCACTGGTGGTGTTATCCGCCTCCGCCGGGATCACCAATGCATTAATCGAATTAGCTCAGGGATGCCCGCGCGCGCAACGTGAAAAATGTCTGAAACAGGTTCGTGACACACAATATGAAATCCTGTCCCGTCTGCCGGAGAACGCGGCGGTGCACAATGAGATTGACCGCCTGCTGGGCAATATCACCACTTTATCGGATGCAGCGGCACTGGCAACCTCCAGCGCTCTGGTGGATGAGATTGTCAGTCATGGTGAGATTATGTCGACGCTGCTGTTTACCGAAGTGCTCCGGGAGCAGGGCGCACAGGCGCAATGGTTTGATGTCCGTGAGGTCATGCAGACAAATGACTGCTTCGGCCGGGCTGAACCGGATACCGCTGTGCTGCGCACGCGCTGTGATCAGCTCCTTGCCCCGCGTCTGTCACAGGGCCCGGTTATCACCCAGGGATTTATCGGCTGCGAAGCCGCAGGGCGCACCACCACGCTCGGACGCGGCGGCAGTGATTACACTGCGGCACTGCTGGCGGAAGCGCTCGGCTGCCAGCGTGTGGATATCTGGACGGATGTGCCGGGGATCTACACCACGGATCCGCGCATTGTCCCGGATGCCTATCCGATTGATCATATTACCTTTGATGAAGCGGCGGAAATGGCGAACTTCGGGGCAAAAATCCTGCATCCGGCCACTTTGCTGCCTGCCGTGCGCAGCGGAATCCCGGTGTTTGTCGGCTCCAGCAAAGAGAGCGGCGCGGGCGGCACACTGGTGTGTGATAATGACCCGAATCCGCCGCTGTTCCGCGCCCTGACATTACGCCGCCAGCAAACCCTGCTGACACTGCACAGCCTGAAAATGCTGCATGCGCGCGGCTTTCTGGCGGAAATCTTCACGATTCTCTCCCGCCATAATATTTCCGTGGATGTGATCACCACGTCAGAAGTCAGTATCGCCCTGACGCTGGATACCGTCGGTTCCACACACACTAACGGAACATTGCTCAGTGATGAGCTGACCGCCGAGTTGTCTGCACTGTGCCGTATTGAAGTGGAGCAGAATCTGGCACTGGTCGCGGTTATCGGTAATGAACTGACCCGTGCACACGGCTTGGGCAAAACGATTTTCAGCGCCCTTGAGCCGTTTAACATCCGCATGATCAGTTATGGTGCAAGCGGACACAATATGTGCCTGCTGGTTCCCGGCAATGATGCCGAAGATATCATCCGCGCCCTTCACCGCGATCTGTTCTGACCCCCGCCTTTTCAGATAAAAAAACACCTGACGTGGTCAGCGTCAGGCGATTAATCACACGAAACAGAGATCAACATGAAACACAAGTGACGAGTATTGCCGATACATGCATACCGTATACTGTCCGCTGTATAACGATATTGAAAGCTCCCAATATGAAGAAGAGTAAGACGACCACGGGAGGAAATATAAGTGACAATGAATTATTTATCACTATTAATCATATCCCTCATGAAAAATTATACGGTAACCCGCCGGTCTTTCCATTAATAAAATTCATATTTGCACAAAACAATATAAACAATTTTTATCAATAACCATCAAAGTTATTTATACTGATTTTAATTGCTAATTATGTATTATTGCTTCAATAGCAATTAATTTTATTTACCAGTTTCAGAAGTAACAATTCATATCTGGTGTTATTCTTGCGTAACAAAAATTACTGAATCATCAGCAAACCTGATAACCGCCGTGTTCTGCCGCGAATAAATTAAACTCACGCCAGCCTCTCAGGGCATATTCCAGTGTTTTGTGACTGATTTTGCACAGTGATGCGATATTACTGACCACCATATTGTTATCTTCCAGCATGTGATCAGTCAGAACACCGGCAATAAGCAGGCATTCTTCCGGCATGATCCGCCAGGCATCCTGTGTGGCAAATTTATGGACAGGCACATACCCCTCTTTCGGGCTGCGCCGGCTCAGCAGCGCCAGTTCATCGGCTCTCGCCTGTTTAAAGGCGGCGATTTCATCCGGTGACGGTACCGGTTCCGGCAGTTGCTGCTGATATAAGAAGTGATAGACCTCTGACGCCCGGGCGGGTGTCAGCTCGCTTTTCAGCCAGATTCGGTTAAAACAGTCATCATCCAGCACATCATCGGTATCCAGGATATCCGTGATCTGCATGATATTCAGTGCAGCGTTGAGGATACTCTCATCCAATTCATAATAATGAGGCTGATCTGCTTTCGGCAGCGAATACGCGGGCAGGCACCCGGCAGGTAAAGCATCCTGAATATAGAAACGGTACATTGTCTCATCACTCCCTTTTATGGCTGAATCTGATATGCCCGGTCACGGCTGTTGTCAGCCATAGTACGGGAAAATTACTTATCTATAAATGGGGATGAAAAAAACAATGACAAGAGCAGGCTGTCACATTGCGTGATAATTGAGAAAACGATTGAAAGGATCCCGGCCGGTTATCCTGTTTTATTTCAGATTATGGTGTGGTGTCCGGTGAAATATCTACAGGGAGTATGATTTCACAGACCACCGGGACAGTGACATCTGCAGTTCTGTCAAAAGGTAAAGGCTCTCCGGGACGAAAACAGGTAACCTGAACGTTTTTTTCCTGCACCTCTGACGGCTGGCATAGCACAGGGCAGCCCGGTAACCGCTTTTTGCTGATGCACGTCGCGCCATCCAGCATGATGGCTCTGTGTTGCAGGGTCATAGTGCATGGCAGATCAGTCTCCGCCCGGCAGTTACCGGCGAATGCGCTGCATAATACAAAAGTGGCAGATATAATTAACGGCCTGAAAACGGGGAGTGTCATATCACCTCCCCGGCCCGGCCGTCAGCAATGATAAATACTGAATTCATACGGTTCTCCTTCTGTTCTGATAATGGCGTACAGTGATACAGCGGAATTCACTATACGCAGAACAGTACCCGGTGGTTAACGCAAACCGGGACAGGAGACTGACATGCGATAATACTCAGTCTTCCGGATTATACCCCAGGTTCGGGGCCAGCCAGCGCTCAAGCTCTTTCACCGGCATACCTTTGCGGGCGGCATAATCCTCAATCTGATCTCTCTGGATCTGAGCCACCGCAAAATAGCGGCTCTGCGGATGACTGAAATACCAGCCGGATACCGATGCCCCCGGCCACATAGCATAAGATTCCGTCAGCCGCATGCCGGTATGTCTTTCAACATCCAGCAGTTCCCAGATTTTGCTTTTCTCCGTATGTTCCGGACAGGCCGGGTAGCCGGGTGCGGGGCGGATCCCCTGGTAGTTTTCGCGGATCAGCGAGTCATTATCCAGGTTTTCATCCGGACTGTAGCCCCAGATAGTTTTACGCACCTGCTCATGCAGATACTCCGCAAACCCTTCCGCCAGCCGGTCAGCGAGGGCTTTCACCATGATTTTATTGTAATCATCGTGTGCCGCATCAAACTGAGCTGCCAGTGTATCCTCCTCCAGCCCGCCGGTGACAGCAAAGGCTCCGAGATAATCCGGAATTCCCGGTGGTGCGACAAAATCCGCCAGGCAGGCATTCGGGAAATCATCTTTCTTCTGTGTCTGCTGGCGCAGATGACAACTGTATAACAGCACCTCTTCGCGGGATTCGTCACGGTAAACCGCAATATCATCGCCGATCCGGTTAGCCGGGAAAATCCCCGCCACGCCACGCGGTGTCAGTGCGCCGGTTCTGTCCAGCTCATCCAGCATCGCGTTTGCCTCTTTAAACAGGCGGCGGGCTTCTTCACCAACGACATCATCTTCCAGAATACGCGGGTATTTTCCGGCCAGCGACCAGGTCATAAAGAAAGGTGTCCAGTCAATATAACGGCGCAGTACCGAAATCGGTGCAGTGACGGTTTTCACGCCGGTAAATGCCGGGCGCGGCGGCGTATAATTATCCCAGTCCGCCGCAAACGCATTTGCCCGCGCCTGTGCGAGTGTCACCGGTGCTGAGCGCGGCTGACGGCGGGCATACTGGTCGCGGACAACCTCATATTCTTTACGGGTGCGGGCAACAAATTCATCCCGTTGTTTATCTGACAATAACGCCGCCACGACCCCGACCGTCCGTGAGGCATTCTGTACATAGGTTACCGGGCCGCTGTAATTCGGTTCAATTTTCACCGCCGTATGAGCTTTGGATGTGGTGGCACCGCCGATCAGCAGCGGCAGGGAAAATCCCTGACGCTCCATCTCTTTGGCTACATGTACCATTTCATCCAGTGACGGCGTGATAAGCCCGGACAGCCCGATAATATCGACTTTTTCCTCAATAGCCGTGCGGAGAATTGTTTCACAGGGCACCATCACCCCGAGATCGATAATTTCATAGTTATTACACTGCAATACCACGCCGACGATATTCTTGCCGATATCATGCACATCGCCTTTGACTGTCGCCAGCAGGACTTTCCCGGCACTGGAGCCGCTGGTTTTCGCTGCCTGAATATAAGGTTCCAGATACGCCACCGCCTGTTTCATCACCCGCGCGGATTTCACCACCTGCGGCAGAAACATTTTTCCCTCACTGAACAGATCACCGACCACATTCATGCCGTTCATCAGCGGGCCTTCGATCACTTCAATCGGGCTGTCAGCCCGCAGACGGGCGGCTTCGGTATCCTCAACAATAAATTCCGTGATCCCTTTCACCAGTGCATATTCCAGACGCTTTTCCACATCCCACCCGCGCCATTCCGCGAGCTGCGGCTGATCATTTTCCCCTTTGCTGCCGCGATATTCTTCTGCCAGCGCCAGCAGCCGGTCAGTGGCATCCTCGCGGCGGTTCAGGATCACATCTTCCACCGCATCACGCAGTGCAGCCGGTAAATCATCATAAATGGCCAGTTGCCCGGCATTCACAATCCCCATATCCATGCCGTTACGGATAGCGTAATAGAGGAAAACGGCGTGAATCGCTTCCCGTACCGGATCATTTCCGCGGAACGAGAAAGAGACGTTGGAGACCCCGCCGGAGATCAGTGCATGGGGCAGTGTCGCTTTGATATCCTTACAGGCTTCAATAAAATCAACGGCATAATTGTTATGCTCAGGAATACCGGTTGCCACCGCAAAAATATTCGGGTCAAAAATAATATCTTCCGGCGGGAATCCCACCTGCTCAGTCAGAATGCGGTAAGCCCGCTGACAAATTTCTGTCTTGCGCTGCCGGGTATCCGCCTGGCCGGTTTCATCAAAGGCCATCACAATCACGGCAGCGCCGTAACGCAGCACTTTTTTGGCATGATCGATAAAGGCTGCCTCTCCCTCTTTCAGGGAAATCGAGTTCACAATGCCTTTACCCTGGATACATTTCAGCCCGGCCTCGATCACCTCCCATTTTGAGGAGTCGATCATAATCGGTACGCGGGCAATATCCGGCTCACCGGAAATCATATTCAGGAAACGCACCATGGCCGCCTGTGAATCCAGCATGCCCTCATCCATGTTGATATCAATAATCTGTGCGCCGTTCTCCACCTGGTTACGGGCAATATCCAATGCTTCCTGGTAATTACCTTCTTTAATCAGCCGCTTAAACCGTGCGGAGCCGGTGATATTGGTTCTCTCCCCCACGTTGACGAACAGGGAATTCTCATCGATGGTCAGCGGCTCCAGCCCCGCCAGACGGCAGGCCACAGGGCGATCAGGAATAACACGCGGCGGAATATCCGCTACCGCCTGCGCGATTGCACGGATATGGTCAGGCGTGGTGCCGCAGCAGCCACCGACAATATTCAGCAAACCGGACTGTGCCCACTCACTGATATAGCCCGCCATATTGGCGGCATCCAGGTCATAACCGCCGAACGCATTCGGCAGACCGGCATTCGGGTGAGTACTGACATAACAATCCGCGATACGGGACAGCTCCGCCACATACTGGCGCAGTTCAGCAGGCCCCAGCGCACAGTTCAGCCCGAAAGAGATCGGGCGGATGTGTCTCATGGAGTTATAAAAGGCTTCAGTTGTCTGACCGGTCAGTGTCCGGCCGGAGGCATCAGTGATCGTACCGGAAAGCATCACCGGCAATTTAATCCCCAGCGCCTCAAACTCGGTTTCAACAGCGTAAATCGCCGCCTTGGCATTCAGGGTATCGAAGATTGTTTCGATCATAATGATATCAGCCCCGCCGCGGACCAGTGCCCGCACAGAGCTGCGGTATGCCTCAACCAGCGCATCATAGGATACATTGCGGTAAGCCGGATCATTCACATCGGGGGAGATTGACGCCGTCCGGTTGGTCGGCCCCAGAATCCCGGCCACATAGCGGGGTTTCTCCGGCGTTTTGCGCGTCCATTCATCGGCACATTCCCGCGCCAGTTTCGCGGCAGCTTCATTGATTTCATCAGACAGGGACTCCATCTGATAATCCGCCATGGAAATAACCGTGGAGTTAAAACTGTTGGTTTCAATAATATCCGCGCCGGCTCCCAGATAGGCGTGATGGATCTCGCGGATAATATCCGGCTGCGTAATGGATAACAGATCGTTATTTCCTTTCAGATCCACCGGCCAGTCAGCAAAACGCTCACCGCGGTATTCCTTTTCGTTCAGTGCATAGCGCTGGATCATTGTTCCCATCGCACCATCAAGAATCAGGATCCGTTGATTAAGCGATTTTTTTAATACACTGAATTTATTATCCATTTATCTGACTCCGCTCTGCAATGCCCGTTTAAATAGCCGTCTGAACGTCTATACTACCACAACTTTCCCTGAGTGCATTAACGTGCAACCTGAGCGTTTTTCATGTTGCTGTGATCCGCAGAGGTACTCAACCCTCTTTTTCTGATTATTCGATCCGCGCCGAAAGCTTTCTCGTTTCAGCTAAATTTGAGGTGGATCATATTCAGGAAAGAGAATTGCTCATAAAAGTTGCAATCCGTTGCTGATCTATGCCAATGTTACCGGTAACAAACGAATTAATGATACTGCAGCAGGCAGATAATCAGCACGGAGCCATGACTATGACACATTCTGCGTACCCGCCGGTTCATCCGCGACTTTCAGAAATTACCGCCCGTATTACGGCGCGTTCCCGTGTATCCCGTGCCCGGTATCTGGAAAAAATCAGCGCCGCACGCAGTAAAACCGTTCATCGTGCCCAGCTTGCCTGCGGTAACCTGGCGCATGGCTTTGCCGCCTGCCAGCCGGATGAGAAACAACAGTTACGCAATATGGCGCATAATGATATTGCAATCATCACTGCTTACAATGACATGTTGTCGGCACATAAGCCGTATGAATTTTATCCGGCACAAATTAAAGCTGCACTGCACAGCGTGGGTGCCATCGGCCAGGTTGCCGGCGGGGTTCCCGCCATGTGTGACGGCGTGACCCAGGGGCAGGATGGTATGGAGCTGTCCCTGCTGAGCCGTGATGTGATTGCCATGTCTGCCGCTGTCGGGCTTTCCCACAATATGTTTGACGGCGCACTTTACCTCGGGATCTGCGATAAAATCGTCCCGGGGATGATGATGGCGGCACTCTCTTTCGGGCATCTGCCGTCCGTATTTATTCCGGCGGGTCCTATGACCAGCGGTCTGCCGAATAAAGAAAAAGTACATGTCCGTCAGTTATTTGCTGAAGGAAAAGTTGATCGCCGGGCACTGCTGGATGCAGAAGCGGCCTCTTATCATTCAGCCGGAACCTGTACCTTTTACGGCACCGCCAATTCCAATCAGATGGTGATGGAAATCATGGGGCTGCATCTGCCGGGCGCGTCCTTTGTTCATCCTGATACCCCGCTGCGTACCGCACTGACGGATGCCGCTGCCTGCCAGGTTGTCCGCTTTACTGAAAACAGCGGCAATTATCTGCCGGTCGGGCAACTGGTGGATGAAAAAGTCATCGTTAACGGCATAGTCGGTTTGCTGGCAACAGGGGGTTCCACCAATCTGACCATGCACCTTATCGCAATGGCCGCTGCAGCCGGGATCATCATCAACTGGGATGATTTTTCTGAGCTGTCGGACATTATCCCGCTGCTCAGCCGGATCTACCCGAATGGCCCGGCAGATATCAACCAGTTTCATGCCGCAGGCGGGTTACAGCTGATTATCCGTGAGCTGCTCAGCCTGGGGCTGCTGCATGAAGATGTTCATACTGTCGCCGGTTTCGGCTTATCCCGTTATACACAGGAGCCGTGGCTGGATAACGGTGAACTGAAATGGCGGGAAGGCGCGCTCAGCTCGCTTGATGACAGTGTGATTGCATCCGGAAATACACCGTTTTCGTCTCACGGCGGCACCAAAGTACTGACTGGAAATCTCGGACGTGCGGTGATGAAAACCTCAGCTGTTCCTGCCGATAACCAGATTATTGAAGCCCCGGCCATCGTGTTTAACAGCCAGCATGATATTGTGCCCGCGTTTGAGGCCGGAAAACTGAACAAAGATTGTGTTGTGGTAGTGCGTTTCCAGGGGCCGCAGGCCAACGGGATGCCGGAACTGCACAAACTGATGCCGCCGCTGGGCGTGCTGATGGATAAAGGCTACCGGGTGGCCCTGGTCACCGACGGCCGTTTGTCCGGTGCATCCGGCAAAGTGCCTTCCGCTATTCACGTTACCCCGGAAGCGTATACCGGCGGGCTGCTGACCAAAGTCCGCGACGGCGATATGATCCGGGTGAACGGGCAGACCGGCGAGCTGATGCTGCTTGTTGATGAGGCTGTTCTGGCAGAACGTGAAAGTGTCATTCCTGACCTCAGCGCAGAGCGGGACGGCTCAGGCCGTGAATTATTCAGTGCATTACGCACGCAACTCTCAGGTGCGGAAGAAGGCGCCTGCTGTATCCGTTTTTATAAAAGTGAGAATGACGATGAATGATCAGATGTTAAGTGCGCAATCCGTTTTAAATGCAGGACCGGTTGTGCCTGTCATTGTTATCCGTGAGCTGCATCAGGCAGTACCGCTGGCCCGTGCACTGGTCGCAGGCGGGATCCGCGTTCTGGAAGTCACACTGCGTACAGAGTGTGCAATTGAAGCTATCCGCGCCATTGCGGAAGAAGTGCCGGAAGCGATTGTCGGTGCGGGTACCGTGATTAATCCGGAGCAACTGAAAGCCGTCACTGACGCCGGTGCACAGTTTGCTATCAGCCCCGGTCTGACAGAATCTCTGTTACAGGCAGCCGATCAGGGCTCCATTCCGCTGATCCCGGGGATCGCCACCGTTTCCGAGCTGATGGCTGGTATAGCTTACGGACTGAAAAATTTTAAATTCTTCCCGGCAGAAGCAAACGGTGGAGTGAAAGCGCTGAAAGCTATCTCCGGCCCTTTCCCGGATATCCGTTTCTGCCCGACCGGCGGGATCTCCCTGAATAACTACCGGGATTATCTCGCGCTCAGCAGTGTGGCCTGTGTCGGCGGCTCATGGCTGGTGCCGGAAGATGCACTCTGTGGCGGAGACTATGATCGTATTACTGCACTGGCGGCGCAAGCTGTGGCCGGTGCCGCTGCATAAGACATCGTGAATTAAGTCTGCCTTTTGCCACCGTTCGCGGTGGCTTTTTTTTATCAGTCCGCCGTCGGATTCATCACACTCAGGTCATACGGTGTTATCTGATAAACACAATAATTCAGCCAGTTAGCATAAAGCAGATGACCATGTCCGCGCCAGCTGGATACCGGTGTTTTCGACGGGTCGTTATCCGGAAAATAGTTCACCGGGATAGCAGGATCCAGCCCCGCATCCGAGTCACGCTGATATTCTCCCGCCAATGTATCCGCGTCATATTCCGCATGGCCGGTCACATAGACCTGACGCTTGTCTTTACTGGCAAACAGATAGGCTCCGGCTTCTTCAGAAGCGGCCAGGATATCAAGATCGGTGTTTTCACGGATCATCGCTTCAGGAAATGCCGCATAGCGGGAGTGAGGCGCAGAAAACTGCCCGTCAAACCCCCTGGTCAGCAGCGCATGCGGCATAAGTGTAGTGTGGGTATACACCCCGGAGATTTTTTCCGGCAGCGTTTGTTTCGGGATATTGTAAAGCGTGTTCAGCCCCGCCTGTACCGCCCAGCAGACAAAAAGTGTTGATGTAACATGTGTCTGTGACCAGCGGATAATCTCATCCAGTTCCGGCCAGTAATCCACATCCTGAAATTCAACCAGACCGAGTGGTGCACCGGTGATCACCAGACCATCAAAATTCTGTTCTTTTATATCATCAAAGTCACAATAAAAGGCATCCAGATGCGCCTTGGGTGTGTTCTTTGATTCATGGTGACTGATACGCAGCAGCTGAATATCAACCTGAAGCGGTGTGTTGGAGAGCAGACGCAGAAATTGCAGTTCTGTTTCAATCTTCTTGGGCATCAGATTTAAAAACAGCACTTTCAGTGGCCGTATATCCTGAAATTGTGCCCGTGATGATGTCATCACAAAGATATTTTCATCACGCAGATCAGTGACAGCAGGAAGTTCATCAGGGATACGGATTGGCATAGCGGCGGGCTCTCCTTGTTATTTTAGACATCCGGACATCCAAAACTAACGAAAAAGAGAGGTTCTGTCGAGGAAAAAACAGCAAGGTGAATTTATTTCATACAAAAAACAAAACCCCGATAGTTTCCTATCGGGGTTAATGTTTGTTGGCGGAACGGACGGGACTCGAACCCGCGACCCCCTGCGTGACAGGCAGGTATTCTAACCAACTGAACTACCGCTC
>PPYF01660415.1_pt1 | contig 26981 bp, 26 predicted proteins | sample 1559871 | NCBI WGS metagenome assembly PPYF01 (sample SAMN08240021, study PRJNA423297) | Human gut metagenome, whole genome shotgun sequencing project. | reverse complement strand
GTTGTAAATGCATTTAGCTTCTCCTTTTAGATTTTAGGTTACTTTTAGGGTTAAAGTTAATGGATAACTTCTTATTATCCTTCTAGTCTAATAATTTGCTGTTAGCATATAAGTTGTTGAAAAATTTTTATAATTGCAAACAGATTTTTGAAATATTAAGAATCAAAAAGTGTAAGAAAGATCAGATTCATGAAATACCATACTATAATAATAAATATATGGTTGAAAAGAAAGTATAAAATTGATGCATATTATTGGAATAATGCAGTACATAGGAGGCATAAAAATAACAATTGTGGAACCTGTTATTTAATTTAGGTTTATACACAGGAAAAACAATGAGATAAAATAGACATGGAAGTAATAATCACAGTCATTGCAATATGCACTAAAATAGAGTATGATATAACATATGTAAATTTATGAAAATAAGGAAAATCAGGAAGGAGCAAGTCAGCCATGAAAGGATACCATTACATCAAAAGAGGAATTGATATCATATTAAGTGGGATGGCGATCGTGATTTTATCACCACTCCTTCTTTTTTTATGTATTGCGATCAAACTGGATACACCTGGACCGATATTATTTAAGCAGAAGCGTGTCGGCATCCACCGGAGTTTCTTCCAGATTTACAAATTCCGTACCATGCGGATTGACACACCGAAGGATGTGCCGACACATATGCTGGAGAATCCGGAGCAGTACATCACAAAGGTAGGAAAATTCCTGCGCAAAACCAGTCTGGATGAACTTCCGCAGATTTTTAATATCTTCAAAGGAGAAATGAGTATCGTAGGACCGCGGCCGGCACTGTGGAATCAGGATGATCTGGTAGCAGAGCGTGAGAAATATGGTGCCAATGATGTGACACCGGGGCTGACCGGGTGGGCGCAGATCAATGGCAGAGATGAACTGGAGATTCCGGACAAAGCAAGACTGGATGGCGAATATGTCAAACATCTGGGACCTTGGATGGATCTGAAATGTTTTCTTGGCACAATTGGATCCGTGCTCATGCACGACGGCGTGGTTGAAGGTGGAACCGGCGAACTGAACAAAGAGGAAGAAGAGACAGAAGCGCACAAAAGCGAAACAGCACAGAGCAGCGCGAAAAAGGAAATCATTGCAAAAGACACAGAAGAACGTGAAAAGGGCAGGAGAAAAAAGAAGATTCTGATCACCGGAAGCGGCAGCTATGTGGGAACTTCCGTGGAGGCATGGCTGAAACAATGGCCGGAGTACTACCAGGTTGACACGCTGGATATGAGAACCCAAACCTGGCGGACACACGATTTTTCTGCATATGATGTGGTCTATCATGTGGCGGGAATCGCACATGCAGACGTGGGACAGGTGTCGGAAGAAGAAAAGAAGCAGTATTACCGCGTGAATACAGATCTGGCTGTAGAGACAGCCGAAAAAGCCAAAAAGGAAGGCGTGCAGCAGTTTCTCTTTATGTCTTCCATGATTGTATACAGCGGATGTAAAGAAAAGAAAATTACAAAAAATACAATTCCCAAACCGTTGAATTTCTATGGAGACAGCAAATGGCAGGCGGATCAGAAAATACAGGCACTGGCAGATGAACGTTTTAAGGTTGTTGTATTGCGCCCGCCGATGATTTACGGAAAGGGATCAAAGGGAAACTATCCACAGCTTGCAAAACTGGCAGGAAAACTTCCGCTATTTCCGATTGTACATAATCAGCGTTCCATGCTTTATATAGAAAATCTGGCACAGTTTGTCAAACGGATGATCGACAACGAAGAGACCGGAGTGTTTTTTCCGCAGAACGAGCAGTATATCAATACTTCGGATCTGGTGCAGATGATCGCTATGGTAAAAGGACACCGGCTTGTGATGGTTCCAGCGACTGGCTGGATCATCCGGCTGATGAAAAAGATTCCGGGAAAAATTGGCACCCTGACGGGCAAAGCGTTTGGTGACAGTGTGTACGATATGCAGATGAGTGAATATAAGGAAGAATATCGTGTGTGTGACTGGAAAGAGTCGGTAAGAAGGACGGAAGGATAAGAGCTGGAATGGGAAAATCTTGCATAAATAAAAGAATTAAAGTATGATACTACTGAAAAGATGATAAATAGCTTAATGGTATGCATTCGAAGGTTTAGGAGATAGAAAAGCGTGAGAATAGACAAACTGCAAGTGCACAATTTCAGAGGTTTTTCAGATACAGAAATAGTATTAAACGGAAAAGATGCCATTTTTTATGGAGTAAACGGAATGGGAAAATCGTCAATACTGGATGTCTGCAATCTTCTCTTTTCCAGAATTATGCAGGAAGCCGCACAGGATGAACAGATAACAGCCTCTCTTTTAGGAGAAAAAGATGTAAAAGTTGGAGAAGAAGAAGCAAAAATAACGTTGTTTCTTGAAGACCAGGGAAATAATTTTCACTATTACCGAAAAAGAATTCAGGGGAAAAATCTGCATAATTCCAAAGAACTGAAGAGAGTTTCGGAATATATTCGAAAACAGTATCTGGGAGATTATTTGGAAACAGAAGAAGAGTATGAAAACGATGATACGGAAACACCACAGAAAGAGTTTACTTTAAATAATGAAAATATTCCTGTTTATGTGTTTTATGGAGTTGACCGCTATAATGAAAAAACACGTAAATTGAGAAGGCGTTATACAGGAGCAGCAGGGAAGCTGGATGCGTGGAGAGATTCTGCATTTGGAGGAGTGATCAATTTCCGGTTATTTTTTGAATGGTTCCGGGGAAGACAGGAATATGAAAACAGTATACGAGTGGAAACACCGAATGCAGAAGATCCACAGTTACATGCAGTAAAAAAAGCCATATTAAACGCATTGGGAGATGGATTTTCGGAAATTCGTGTGAAAGTAACAGAAGAAGATGCGGAACTTATTGTCATCAAAAAAGAATTGGAATTGGCATTTTATCAATTGTCAGAAGGAGAAAAAAGTGTAATCGCACTGGTAGGCGATCTGAGCCGGAGGCTGGCAATTGCAAATCCAAAGAGGGAGAATCCGTTGGAAGGGGATGGCATTGTGCTGATTGATGAAATTGATCTGCATCTGCATCCGAAGTGGCAGGAGAAGATTTTTCCGGCTTTACAGAATACTTTTCCAAATATTCAGTTTATTGTTTCCACACATGCTCCGAAAGTGCTGGAGTCTGTGGATGAAAATATACAGGTAATACGTTTGCATGAAGATGCAGAAACGCATCTGGTTTTGGCAGAACCGATGGAGCCGATGAACGGCTGGGATGTCAATACAATTCTGGAAGATTACATGGATACCGAAGTATATAACAGGGAGACTGATATACGTGAAATATGATAGAAATCTGGTCGCTACAATCATTGAAAACGAATTTTGGGATGACTTGTATAATGAAATTGACGATTCTGTTATGAACATGGAAGGTCAGGAATTGGATGAAGCGTTTGAGATATATGTTGACTATGCAGAATTGGATCAAATAGAAAATGTCAAAGTTGTCCGGGTAGAACAGGAAGAGGATGATACATGTACGATTGTGAGAGGCATATTGGAAGCTGATGTTTCTCTTGATGGTTATGTATATTTTGAAGGGGAAAATAATATGGTGAACAGTTCGGAAGTTACATTGGAATTCGAATTTCAATTTGAGCATCAGAATGGGAAAAATCGCCAATTTGTGTCCCGGGTAATTGCATAACTTATAATTGATAGAAGATATCATGAAGAATAAAAAATGGTGGAATCTGTAGAAACGAGCAGAGCAGGGGAAAGGAAAAGAACGTGATAAAGGAAGCAATGATAGATGATGATATTGAACTGGAAAATTCGGAAGAACTGGATCAGTTAGAATACACAGAAGAAACAGATGAACCTATATTTTCGAGCGTTAAGGTGACAAAAAAAGATTTTTCTATTTTTGAGTTACATCGCAAGTTTAAACAAAAAAAACTGATCCTTGATGTAGATTTTCAAAGAAAAAGCGTGTGGTCGCCAAAGCAGAAATGTGAGTTGATTGAGAGTATACTGATGGGGCTTCCGCTTCCTATCTTTTATTTTAAACAACAGGATAACGCAACCTATGTGGTTGTAGACGGAAAACAACGACTTACAGCACTTTTTGAATATCTGGACAATGAATTCGTTTTGAAAGGATTAAAAATCCTTACATTTTTAAATGGAAAAAAGTTTAAAGATTTAGTAGAGGAATATAGCATTTATCAGACTCAACTGGAAGATTATCAGGTGTATTCCCATGTAATTCTGCCCCCCACACCGGATAAAATTTTATTTGGGATTTTTGACCGTGTAAACAGAGGTGGAACAAAACTGAATAAGCAGGAAATTCGTAATGCTTTATATCATGGAAAAGGGTTAGATTGTATTAATGAAATCACAGAGTCAGATGTGTTTATAACCTCAACCGGAATAAACCCGGGAAAAGATAAGAGAATGAAAGGATCATATTTGATTACAAGATTTCTTGCATTTTATTTATTGTTTAAGGATGAGGTACCCGGTGAATATGGAGGAAATATTGATGACCTGCTAGAAAAGACCCTTACTGTTTTAAACAAAATGGAAGATCCGGAACTGAATAAGATTAAAAAAATGGTAGAAGGGTTATTGGAGAAGGCATATGATATTGGTGGTAGGGGGGCATACCGAAAAGGTATGAATCCGTCAAATCCAATCAATATGAACATATTTGAATCAACATTATATTACATATACCTGATAAAAAATAAAAAAAATTATGCAAATAATGAATTGTTACGGAAAGAATTACAAAAATTAATTACAGATGAACATTTTTTGCAGAGCATTGAAGATGGACGGGATGGCGTAACTAAGGTAACGTATCGCTTCGATATGATTAGAAAATGGAGTGGGGAGATTGACTAAATGATTAGAAAAATTGGGGTTGAAGCTTTAAAATCAATTAAAAATATACAAGTGGAATGTTCAAAACTAAATCTGCTGGTGGGAACAAATTCATCTGGAAAATCAAGCTTTTTACAGAGTATTTTACTTGTGGCACAAAATACGGTGGAAGAAGAAGGATTGAATGGAAGTCTTGTGTCTCTTGGAGAATTCCGGGAAGTCAGAAATTACAGCATGCCAAGAAAGGCTATTAAAATTCGTATGTGGGGAGAAGAGAAGGACGAAGCTGACTGGATAGCATTCGAAGAATCAGAAACAGGAGAATATGAAATTCAGTCATCTATGGGGAACGAAATCTGGCTTGAGCAGTTTACCGAATTAGATGCCTGGGATTCAGGATGTCTCCCAACGGCAGGAATGGGGTTTTATTATCTTTCCTGCCATAGAATCGGTGTTCAGGACATCTATGAGAAAAATATGAAGAAAGGTGGAAACTTTGGCATAGATGGGGAATACGCCATGGCATATTTGTTGAAAAACGAAAATGAACCCGTCCCGGACGAATTGGTAAAAGAAACAGAAAAATATACAAATAATTTGTTAGGACAGGTTAATTATTGGCTTAAAAATATTGTTGAAACCGAGTTGACAATCTCGGATTTAAAAAAAACAAATTATTTACAGGTAAAATATAACAATAATCCAGCAAATAGCAGTCAGGAATCTTTGTATTGCCGTCCGGTAAATGTTGGGTCAGGAATCAGTTATTTGATAAGCATTATAATTGTATGCCTTGCATCGGAAAAAGAAAGTGTGATACTGATTGAGAATCCCGAAATTCACTTGCATCCGAAAGCACAGTCTCGATTGTGTCAATTTTTATATTTTGTCAGCCAATCGGGACGGCAATTGTTTGTAGAGACGCATAGTGACCACATTTTCAATGGTCTTCGTGTTGGAGTTGCTACACATGAAATTCCAATGGAGGATTTATCCGTGAATTTTTTCTCGTTAAATGAAAACTATGAAACAATAAATAATCCAATTGTTTTTGGAGAATATGGTAAAATCACAGGGGAAAATAAGGACGCAGATTTAGATGATCTCTTTGATCAGTTTGAGATTGATACGGATCGGATGTTGGGCTTATAGGATAGAGGGGCATACAAGAGAGAAGATGTATTATTATCTGAATGAATATTCACTTAGGGGGCAGTTTAAAGACGAAGAGGATTTTTACAATTCATTAAGAAAAAACACACTGCCTGTTTTAAAAAAAATACAGGAAAATAGAGAAAATGTTATATGGAAACCGCAGCAGTTATGGGCTTGTAAAGTGTTTGGACAAACTGTATTGGGCAGCATAAGACCAAAGAAAAATGAAAGAAATCCGGCTGCATATAAATTAAAACAGACATTGATAAAACTGTATAATGCAGATCCGTTCTGGAGGGAAGAGGATGCAACTGTATTAAATTGTAAATATGGGTTTGACGAAGAATATAATCAGAAATTTTCAGACATAAATTGTTTTATTCTTGCAATTCAAAATGATGGAAATGTCATATCATTTGAGCATTATGCATACTCGGCGGATAAGCTTTCTGTTCTTTTGCTGGATGAGAACAAAACTTATGAACTGGAAAATATATGGAATGAGCAATACTGGGATAAACAACCGGTTATAAAGAGCTGGTACATAGACAAAAAATATAAAGTAGAAGTACGTGCAAATGAATTTGATTATCATCCACCCCATTTTCATGTCTCTTATAAGGAGTATGCACTTGTATTTCGCCTGAAAGACGGGACATTATATCGACCGGATGAAAAGGATGTTCCAGGTGTGATGCTAAGTTCTATAAAAGAATGGTATTGGAAATATCAGGATGAATTAAAAGAAGCATGGGAAGGACTACATGGTCCTATTATATAAAATATAAGCCCAAAAAATAGAAATTAGAACCGTTTTGTTCAAACAGGCAGGCAGATATTCTTTTTTTAATATTAGTACAGAATATGGGGATGTTGTATCAATTGCCCAGTATCATCAGATGTGCAGATATGGGATAAACTTAGAAGAAAAGCCTGGTCAGAAATGCAGGGAGAAAAAACTCCTGATTATTGATTCGGATATTGAGTCAGTTGTTGAATTTGCAACGGAACAGATAAGAAATTCTGTTATATCAGTAGAAACAAATCAGCAAACCGTTGAACATTTCTTTTTGCCAGCGATGGTGAAAAACTGTATCTTCCGGAAATTGTAAGACATGCACTGGGCTTCCATTATGCAAGGGGAGCCAGACCGAAAGTACTTTCCTTATTGTTGAAACATTAGAGATTACGATTGACATTGTAGAAACTGTGATAGGACAGAGTAATAGAAAGAGTGGAGGTTTAGGGATGCCGTACGTGTCACCTGTTGTTGAAAATGATTTTAAAGACCGGTTGAACAAGTGCGTAGATATTATTAAAAATTCGAGTATCAAATATCAGAGTTTTGGGATTTTTGGAAGCTACGCGAGAAATGATTATAAGGCCAGCAGTGATATCGACTTTTGCATCATAGTTCCGGAAAAACCGGAAAGATGGATGATGGGAGCCTTGCGGGAAGAACTCGAGATGTTGCATGCGGATGTGGTTTTTGTAACACCGCAGTATTTCGAACATGATAATTCAAAGTTTACACAACAGTTAAGAAGAGATTATAAGGAGTTGAAAATATGATAAAGGCAAATTCTTATTATTCTATTGCGTGCAATGAATTCTGGTATTTAAGGGATGCAGTGTCACCTGTATACTGCAATCCGGCTGCAGCTTCGGCACAGCAAATTGCAGAAAAAATGTTGAAATCTGTGGCAGAACTGGTTTGTACTGGAATTGAAAAACTAATGACATCCCATAATTTGCGTGCCTTATACGATGAGATTAAAAGGGTGGATACTTCCTTGCAATTAGAGAGGAAGGATCTGGCATTACTCAAAGACTATTATTATGATGCAAGATATCCGGGGGATAATTTTGTTATTGTGACAGTGGATGAGCTACGTGAGGCATTGGAGATCATGCTTGACGTTGTAGAAGCTGTGAATAGCTGGAGAACGTCTCATGAATTGGAGATATTAATTGCTGATCCGAGAGGGGAGTTTCAATCAGCGATGAGCAGATTGAAATAGAAATTTTGAAATTATGTGAAAACTTATATACGCAGAATATTAATGCATTATTAAAAAATATGGAGCCATAGTTTCGGTAGAAGTGATAAAACTGGTTGGATGATAAGTCTGACCGGTTTTTTACATTGAGTAAGATTGAGGTTCGTGATACAATACATATAAATAGTTGAAAATACGGGGAAGAACTTGGAGGCGGCATGTTTCAAACAATTGATATAAAAGCATATAGGGGATTAAAGAACATTACATTACAAAATCTCAGCCGGGTAAATATTCTTGTGGGAGAAAACAATACCGGAAAAACGTCAACCTAGGAATATAATGGTGCAAAGTGAAAGAAAGATATAAAAATTGAATCATGAAATGGGTTTGTGGTAAGCTATAGATATAAGCACTGAAATAGAAATTAAAGGATGGAATGGTATGGCAAGTTGGAAATTGTGTGTGGAAGACTATGGAAAAATAAAATCAGCAGAAATGGAATGTGCACCGTTTACCTTGATTGTCGGTGACAATAATTGTGGAAAAAGTTATTTGATGTCTTTGCTATGGGGAATAAAGAATATTGGTGCAATCCATCTTTTTGAAAAAAGAGATGTAGAGATAAACGAAGAGGAAAGATTGTTAAAGGATTGGATATCCCAACAGATAAATCTTGCATTTGAAAATGGTCAGAGTATTGTCGGGCTGGAAGATATTTCCGACTGGTGTTGTGCTGTTATCAATCAGCGGCTGTCACAGAACAAAGATTCGTTATTAAAATGGATCTTTAACAGCGAACAGGTTTCTGCAAAAAAAATCCAGATTCATTTATCAAATAGGGCATTTAAAGAGAGAAAACTTTGTTTTATAAGAACCACTGATGATAATATAATAATGAAAGCTGATTATGGAAAAAACAAAACGGATAATTATGGCATTCGAAACTTAGAGGGAAAAACGGATGATCATAGTGCTGAGTTTTTAATGAAGGGTATATTTGCTTTTGTATTACAAATAAATTATGGGAAAAATCGATATGAAAATTTATTCCTTCCAGCTGCAAGAACAGGCTTTATCCTTACAAAAGATCTGGTGAATCAGGTAGGAAGAGAGCAGACATTTAATATGGAACCGGAAACCAAACCAATGTCTCCATTTACAAGACCAATCAATCAGTTTTTTGATGTTATCAATGTGATTTCTCTGGAAAATCAGCCATCTGCAAAAAGAAGAAAGATTATTGAGCTGATAGAACATCAAATGACTTCCGGAACGATAGAAATTAGTGATTCGCCAAACAAAGAGATTCGGTATGTTACAGAAATGGAAAACGGAGAACAGAAAAGTTTATCACTTCGTACAGTCTCCGCTGTGGTTACGGAACTTTCTCCATTAATTTTGCTGTTGAAACATATGGAAAACATTGAGTCTTTATGCTATGAAGAGCCTGAGATGTGCCTGCATCCGCAGCTGCAGCATCAGATGGGAAGGGTTATGGCACGTATGGTAAATAGCGGAATAGATGTTATTGCAACCACACATAGCGATATTTTACTCCAGTCGATTAATAACAAAATAGCTTTGAAAAGCCATCCTCAAAAAGAAGATTTATGCAAAAAACTTCAATTGGAAGAGGAAGATTTGCTGTTGGATACACAGGTAAAAGTGTACCAGTTTCAGGAACATAACGGAAAAAGCCAGTTGATAGAAATTCCTTGTGGACAAAATGGATTTGCAGTACCGACATTTAATAATGCATTGGATGATATCATGGGAGAAGCTTATATGGTACAGGGGAATTCAGATGAATAAAAGAACATTTGTTATTTCGGAATTAATGCAAAATAACTTTATAATGGACAGAGGTCAAGGGAAAATTTCGTGCAAGCTATCTCGTTTCACAGGCGATTGCAGCTATGCTCGAAATACCTTTAGATCATACATATTTATATACTACCTATGAAAAAGAATGCTTTGATACTTGTAGTGAGACAATGCCGGTAGAACGACGTGTGCGAACGGGAAATATTCCGCCGAAAAGAGAATGGGAAAGTGGACGAGTTGAATTGAAATAGGGCTACCGCAATCCCACTGGCTTTAGACGGTGGGTTTAAGGTAGCCAAAAATCAGAAATTATTGTATACTCATGGCATGGGAACATGGAAATCTAAAAACAGACACAAATACCTATTACAATATCACAATATCACAATATCACATTATTTTTGTCTGCAAATATAGAAAGAAATTACTGGTTTCGAGACGGATATCAGATGATATAAAACAGTTTTCGTATGAGATATGTCAGAGACACAGTGTGATAATAAGATATATGGAAACAGATAAAGATCACATTCACTACATGATAGAGACAGAACCAACAATGTCTATTAGTAAGATTGTAAACCTGATGAAGAGCTATACAACATACCATATATGGAAAAGATATCCTCAATATTTACGAAAACAATTCTGGAAAGAACATACCTTTTGGACAGATGGATATTTTGCCTGTAGTGTAGGAAATGTATCGGAAGAAATGCTGAAAAGATATATAGAAAATCAAGGTTGAGAAAGAGGGCGACAGCGGATGTTAAAGGCATATAAATACAGAATATACCCTAATAATGAGCAGAAAATACAGATTGCAAAAACATTTGGCTGTTGCCGTTTTGTGTATAATCAGACCCTGGCATACCGGAAAGAAGTATATGAGAAAGAGAAAAAATCAGTTAGTAAAACCGACTGTAACAATTACTGCAACAGACAATTAAAGAAAGAATATGAATGGCTGAAAGAAGTGGATAAATTTGCTCTGACAAATGCAATTTACAACATGGATGCTGCATACCAGAAATTTTTTAAGGAACATGCAGGTTATCCGAAGTTTAAGAGTAAACACGATAATCATAAGTCATATACAACAAATTTTACGAATGGCAATATAACAGTAGATTTCGGGTGCAATAGAGTAAAACTGCCTAAATTAAAAGGTATAAAAGCAAAACTGCATAGAAATTTTAGTGGACAGATAAAATCGGCAACGATATCACAAGTTCCGAGTGGAAAATATTATGTATCAATTTTAGTGGAAACAGAACACACGGAACTGCCACATACAAATCAAAATACCGGAATAGATTTAGGTATTAAGGAGTTATGTATTACTTCTGATGGAAAAAAATACGAAAATCCCAAAATCATCAGAAAATACGAAAAGAAACTGGTGAAACTGCAAAGGCAGTTAGCCCATAAAGAGAAAAGAAGTCAAAATTACTACAAAACAAAGAAAAAGATAGCATTATGCCATGAGAAAATAACAAATACCAGAAAAGATTATCTGCATAAGATGTCACATGAGATTATCAGCGAAAACCAAGTGATAGTTTCGGAAGATTTGCAGATAAAAAACATGGTAAAAAATCATCATTTGGCAAAGTCCATAAGTGATGTATCATGGCATGAGCTGACAAGACAGTTAGAATATAAGGCCAAGTGGAATGGCAGAAAATATGTCAAAATAGATACATTCTATGCCAGTAGTCAATTGTGTTCAGCCTGTGGATACCAAAATGCAGAAATGAAAAATCTGTCAGTAAGGGAATGGATATGTCCTGTCTGTGGAACAAATCATGACAGGGATATTAATGCAGCAAAGAATATACTGGAAGAAGGATTAAGACAAATAGCATAAAAATAACAATATAGGGCAGGGACTGCCCGAATTAACGCCTGTGGAGATAGTAGGGAGCAAAACATCCGGTGGATGTTTGTTCTGCTCCGACCGGAGTGGAACGTAGAAACGAGGTCTGCGAAGCAGGAAGCCCATTGGCTTTAGACAATGGGTAGTTCACTTTGATTAAAGGTACAAAGGGTGGTATATTGGTATCACTGGGCAAGGCAAAAGCCTGCAAAGAAGCATATCATAATAGAAGATATAGGAGCAGATAAATGAATTATCGTGGCACTGAGAATATAGAAATCTATGAACGCAAATTCTCTTTGGAACATATTTACCATATGTTCGTGGATGGGAGAATACAGTTTCCTCTGGAACCGCTTCGTTCAAAAGTGAAAATGGAGAAAGAATTGGAGCAGTTGCTAGATATAGTGTGGATGGGAATTCCTTTGCCGGCGGTATATGTGTCAGAGTTGCAAAATGGTAACTTTTTGATTTTGGAGAATGATGATACTCTGTGGAAACTGTTATATTTTTTGGACGGAAGATATGAAGCTGATTACCGGATAGAAGAGAATTCATTGTATCATGGTAATATACAAATGTTGCGATCTGATGAACCGAGACTCGCAATGGGACTATATGATACCGTGATTTCTTTTCAGATTATTGATTACCGGACTCCTAAATATCTGCATATGAGCATAGGAAAACTGGTAGAGCACTGGAATATTACGAGAGAACAGTCAATCAGGGAAAAGCTATATGATCCCTATGAAATCAGCGTGTTAAATGATATCACAAAGGATATGAACCATATTCTGAGTCGGGGACATCTGCGTGGCAATTCACCTATTATGAGATATCGAACACTTTATATGCTGATGAACTGGTTTGTTTACACAGGTGTGTGGCATGAAGAAATGGAAATGCAAGAACAGCTATTGCTTGAAAAAACACTTGAATTTATGGAGAAGCAGGGAAAGAGAATTGATGAACTTCTAGATACAACAAATTATTTTGGGGATTATATTTTTTCTGCCCTTGCTCAAAATAGAAACAGAACTTCAAAAAGAATCAGCAAAAGCATATTAGATAAATATCTTGGTATATTTGTATGTATGCTGGATATGGCAAAACGCAGAGGAACAGGAGGAAACCATGTTAATTATATTTTATTGGAACAAGGGGTATTTCCTGAAATCTGCAGAGAGCTGGAAAGACATCAATTGACCAAACGAAGCATTGAAGGGGCATTTGAAAGATGGGAAAGGGAATTATAGCATGATTCAAACAATTCATATAAAAGGATTAAAGTGTTTTGATGATGTAAATGTGAGATTTCGCAAGCTGAACATTCTGGCAGGAGCTAACTCTATCGGCAAATCGACTATATTACAGGCAATCCTTGCATTAGTACAGAGCGGAAAAGACGGTGGAAAGCCTTTTCAGGGAGAGTATATCAATATAGGAAAAGTCAGTGAGTTACGGAACAAGTATATTGGCAGTGATGTGATTGAAATTGGGGTTAACGAAGAGTATTCATTAACAATACCTGATGATATTTTTTGGGGGAAAACAGGTGAATTTCTAGCGGCAGAATTAAATGTGCGGTATGTATCTGCGGATCGGGTTGGAGTAAGGGAAACTTACGAACAAAACATCCGGGGTGGAGATGAAATCGGAATCAGATGTGAATATGCGTATGACTATCTTGCCAAACATGATATGGATCCATGGCAGGACAATCCGATAGTGTATGACGAAACTTCAAAATTAACCTTTGGTGGTCAGGTAAATTACTGGCTGGAAAAGATTCTTGGTTATACGGTATATGCAGAGGAAATAGATAGAACAACATTAATCCGGGTATCTTATGGAAAAGGCGATATCGGAAATGGAATCAGTCCTGTCAATGTTGGCACAGGTGTGTCCTATATTGCGGAAGTGATTATATCTGCTCTGTCGTGTAAAAAGGGAGATGTGCTGATTATTGAAAATCCTGAAATACATCTGCATCCATCTGCACAGACGGAATTTGTCCTTTTTCTGACACATCTGGCGAAGTGTGGCATTCAGATTATAGTAGAAACCCATAGTGATCATATTTTTAATGGGGTCAGAACGAGCGTTCATAAGGACTATATTGACAAAGAAGATGTGTCTATCTATTTTTTCCAAAAGAAAGAAAATGGATGCCCAGAACCGGTTCGTATCGAACTGAATGATGAAGGAAAGGTATTGAATCAAAAAGAGGGGCTGTTTGATCAAATTAAGAAAGATTTGGATGTTATTCTGGGGTGGTAGATGGAGTTTATACTGAATGAGGAATCCCTGAAGGGACAGTTTACAACGGTGCAGGATTTTCTGGAATCCCTGAAATGCAATATACGGTGTTTTCATATTATACAAAAGTCCGGGCATAATACCATAAGTAAAACGGAAAATTTTTATGATTGTTATGTAACATGTGATACAAAAATACGCGATTTGCGAAAATGCCAGTGTTCCGACGAATTGGTGGTTTTCCAGTCGCAATTAGAGCAGGAAATTTATAGATCTCCGCATTGGGATAAAAATCCGGTGCATGATTTAAGCAAGGCATATCTGCTGGAAGAAGCGGATATGGTTGCTACAGGTATTGCGGAGGCGACCGAAAGGGATCATTTGCTGCTCTCTTTTGATATGGAGAAATTTAAGGATTGTACCTTACATATACAGGCGGCAGATAGGGAAGAACTTGTCTTTTCCATTTATAGTCCGGCATTTTTGGTGGAGTGTGTCGGAAAAAAATTAGGAATACATGGGGATGATATTTTAAAGATAAGGTACGAGGGGACAAGAATTGACTGTTCCTCTATAGAGATGAAATATGGAACGGAAATATTAAATGAAAATCAATTACAACAGATCATTTCCTCCATGGATAAGTTTGTAAAACACGAAACGTGGGAAAATATAGATCGTGATGATGGTTTAGAGTATAAAAAGTATACACCTGATTCACCAAAGAATAACTGGTATAATGGTTCTATGTATCGTGATAAGCAGATTATGAAATTCCGCGCCAGTTCGCTTTTACGTGTACATGGATACAGAAAAGGCGATAAATTCAGGGTGCTGAGATTTGAGATAGATCATAAGCAGAGTGATCATGGATAGAAAATGAGATTGAAAGAATAATAAAAAGATAGATATGGAAACATTTTGTACATTTAGGCGATACGATCTATTTTCATGCACGATGCCTTGGAAAAAATAATCAACCGTATCTGGAACAGGAGATGCTGAAAGCACCTGTTATGATTTCATCACATGGCAGATATAACGAAATTGGACGAAGTTGTTATTACTTTGCAGATACGAAAGAAGGTGCACTCACAGAAGTGTACAAGCATTGCGGAAGTAAAAAGCCGAGTGTACAGATTGCAAAATTAAAAAAATGTAAAGAAGCACGGCTGATCGATCTGTCTCAGAATGTTTCATAAAATAACAGGTTCATTGATCATCTGCGGTTTAAAGTTGATAACACACCGGGAAAAATCGTGAAGGAGTATCTGCTTCCGAATTTTGTGGCAGGATGTTGCAAGAAAGTGGGGATAGATGGTATCAAGTATCAAGGAGATGGATACAACTGCTATGTGACATGGAAGGATGACTATTTTTCATTTGAGGGAAATGATATTGTTGAAGTAGAAGGATAAAGATTCTGTGTGGAAACAGTTGTTTTTAAAATATTTCTAAAATGTTGAAAATGGGATTGTTGAATATTTTTATTGAAAGTATGCATTTTCAAAGAGACGGGCTGGCTGATGGCATTATACATTTTTCTAAAAGCAGTATTGGTAAGAACATTGAAAAATAGGTGAAGATGTCTACAAGTCTTCCTTATTATTAAAAAATATGGAGCCATAGTTTCGGTAGAAGTGATAAAACCGGTTGGATGATAAGTCTGACCGGTTTTTTACATTGAGTAAGATAAAGGTTCGTGATATAATAAAAATAATATTTATTGGATTTGGGGTTACGGAAGACAGAGGACAAGAGAATGCATATAGTTAAGGAACTTATCGATAATATATCATCAACAAGCCTGAATAGATTTCTTACCGAACAGAAAATTGCAAATGAGCAGAGGCTGTCTTTTTCGGACCAGCGGGTTTTGCTAGAACAGCTTTGCCAAAGCGGATTGATTTCTGTTGAGGATCTGAATGATTTTTTCTTTCAAGAATTATTATATGGTCATCATCGATTGATGCGCGTGTATTCGTTAACTGCTTCGACCTGTCTGCGCTTAAAGAGCAGGGATTCGTGGGGCAGACTTATGCGCAAATTCCAGATCCCAGATTGGACGTACAACCAGATCATAGCGACGATCCCACAGAAGGAAGACTCCACGAAGCTTGCAGCGATACAGGAAGAAAGAAGGAATGGAAATTTAATCAGGGTGCATCTGATTTTTGTATTCTGCATGTTAAAAGATTCTGCCGGTCCGATCGAGGAGGAGTGCTCCTATCTTCCGGTAACTATTGACCTGGAACAGCGCTGCATGATTGTTAAAGTATGGAATCAGCATGGAATTATACAGGAGAGCCGTCCGCAGATTCAGCTTGATAAAATCTATAGTATCGTAGAAGAAAACTTAGAACTGGAATTGGACAACAATAGAGCGGCTGATCCGCAGAATGTATTGTATGATATGAGCAAAGAATTGTTCAACCAGTTTTTTGAACGGCTTCCAAATATAAAAGAGATTGATGATAAGAGAGAGAGCCTTAGCAGCATTATCGATGCAATGTTACAAAATATTCCGTTACCAAAAGTATGCTGCAGGTTCTGTGTGCAAAAAATCTGGTTCGAAAAGAACTGCACTATAGCTGTCCACAATGCCACGGTCAGAATGTCTTCGTATGTGATGGATTTTCTCCTTCGTATCAATGCTATCACTGTCAGGCAATCTTGGAACCGACACGGGTAGAAAACGAGGGGAGACCGTTTTACAGTGTTTCCAAGGATGACTTTATGCAGTATACAAAAGAAACGTATCCGGATATCTTTTATATGACATGTGAGCCGGAAAAAGAAATTATTCCATTTCGTCCGGTGGTTGTCGAGCAATCGGAAGAAAATGTTGCTCCGGTGACCGGGGACGACAAGGTAGAGATGGTAGAGGATAAAGATGAGAAAACGGATAATGACCTTGAGAAGCGTGTGGTTAGCTTGGAAAATGATAAAAAGGGGAAGAATCTGTTTTGGGCGATGGCAAAGATAATTGTATTGTTAGCCATCATGGGGAGCATGACCGTATTTATACTGTATGAATGGGTTGATATTTTTATTTTTAAAGATCCGCAGCCATTTCTTTATGAGATATTTATGCGCGCGATGAATGGAAGTGTGGTCAGGATAGATGATTTGGGTGGTGTGTTTATTACTTTAATTAGTTGGATATTGACTTTTGTGGTTGGGGCTGTTGATGTATTGGGATGGAGAAGGGTTCAAAAGTATTACAATGAAATAAAAAATATGTTTTGAGTTCTTCCGAAACTGTGTACAGACAGAATGCGACAGAGATATGTCGAACATTGAATTATTGAAGGAACTGGGGTATAATTGTGATATTGTCTGCAACCTTGACAGTGTAAAATAAGGATAATCATATGAAAATAGTACAATTATTTAAAATATATTGGCCAGACAATGGCGGTGGCATTGCGACGGTAATGGAAAGCATTGCAACAGCCATGAAAAGTGAAAAGCAGGAAATCGTTGTCTGTCAGGCGAAAAGAGGCAGAAAATCGACGGTAGAGAAGTATCAGGGAGTTCCGGTATATCGGTGCAGCCAGTTATTTGATTTCGCCTCTACACCGTTTTCTATTCGATTTCTTCAGGCGGCATATCGGAGAACCAAGGATTCCGACATTACGATTTATCATTTTCCGTATCCGATGATCGATCTGGCAGTTTTGCTTGGACTTGTAAAAGGGAAGCTTGTAGTGTGGTGGCATTGTGATTTTGATAAATATAAATTACTAATGCCTATTTATAATGTATTTGTGCGCCATACGCTAAATAAAGCAGATCGGATATTGGTGTCTGCGCAGGGAAATATAGATCATTCGAATATTTTATGTGATTATAAAGAAAAATGCACGGTGATTCCGTTTTGCGTAAGTGATGGAATTCTCAAACGTGGACAAAAGTATTATAATCAGAGGGAAAAAACTCCAATTGACAATGATAAGCCTATTAACATTTTGTTTGTGGGAAGATTGGTGTGGTACAAGGGACTTGATCTGTTGCTGAAAGCGTTTGCACAGATGAAGAACAAAAATTGTACGTTGACTATTGTAGGCGGAGGTCCGTTGGAACAGGAATTACATGAGCAAGCGAGAAAACTTGGATTAAATAAAGTTTGTTTTACCGGTATGGTTTCGGAAGAAGAAAAATTACAATGCATTGAAAATTGTGATTTTCTTGTGCTACCGTCCACATCAAAGGCAGAAGCATTTGCCTTGGTACAAATAGAAGCAATGGCATTTGGAAAACCAGTAATCAATACTGCGTTGCCAAGTGGGGTGCCGTGTGTTAGTATAGATGGGGTTACCGGGCTGACCGTTCAGCCGGGAAATCTATCGGAATTAACACATGCGATGGACGAGATGACTGAAAATGATTCTATGCGAGAAACGTATGGAAGACAGGCTTATGATATGGTGCAGAAAGAATATACACCTCAGAAATTAAAAGAAAGACATATGCAGGTGTTTCAGGAATTGCTGGATGAAGGAAAAGCAATATGAAAATAGCTTTTGATGGACAATTATTTTTAAAAGGAAATAAAACCGGAATTGCGTGGTGTGCGCATAATTTAATTCTGGAATTAGCAAAATATCCAGAAAATGAATGTGTGATTCAATGCTTTTCGAAAGGATATTCCAAGGAACAGTTGCAAAATTTACGTGTGTACGAAGAAGCCGGCTGTAAAGTGAAGTATTGCAGATGGTTTCCAAATGTGCTTTATAGATTGCTATGGAATTTTATTCCGATTCCTCATAGAATTTTCTTTGGAGAAAATGTGGATATTACACAATTTTTTAATTTTGTTGTTCCGCCTGGAGTTCAGGGGAGAAAGATCACTATCATTCATGATATGGGCTATAAAGCATATCCGGAGACTGTGAATCGAAAGACTAGGAATTGGTTAAGATTAAGCTTGAAAAAATCCTGTCGTCATGCGGATCATATTATTACCGATTCAGAGTTTAGTAAAAAAGAGATTATAAAGTATCTTAGAGTAAATGCACAGAAGATTACGGTTGTTCCATGTGCTGTGAACCATGAAGAGTTTCGCATAGGCTATCCGGCAGAAAAAATAGAAGAAGTTAAAAATAAATATCATATAGATGAAAAATATTTTTTGTATTTAGGCACAATTGAACCTCGTAAAAATCTGGAAAGATTAATAAAAGCGTATGCAGAACTGGTGAACAGACGTCAGAATGTACCACAATTGGTGCTGGCAGGAGGAAAAGGCTGGTATTATGATAGTATCTTTCAAATGGTAGATACATGCCACCTGAAAGAAAAAGTAATTTTTACTGGATATGTAGAACAGAAGGACAGTCCGTTACTTATGAGTGGTGCGATAGCATTTGTATTTCCATCACTTTATGAAGGATTTGGTATGCCACCATTAGAAGCAATGGCTTGTGGAACGCCTGTTATCACTTCAAAAACAACATCACTTCCGGAAGTGGTAGGAGATGCGGGAATATTGATTGATCCGGAAGATATTGAAGAATTGTCTGATGCGATGGAACAAATGATGGATAATGAAGAATTGCGTGAAAAATTGAAAAAAGCAGGACAAAAGAGAGCTGCAAAGTTTACGTGGAAAAAGTCTGCAGAAATATTAATGGATGTTTATAGGAGTGCATTAGGTGAAAATTGCAATTGACGGACAAGTCTTTTTTGAAGAACAAAAAACAGGTATTGGCTGGCTGGCACATAACGTTATATGTAATTTGAAAAAACAAAAGCAAGATCAGATTCAATTGAATTGCTTCACTATGGGAGGAAATCATAAACGGCAGTGTTTAGTAGATATATACAAGAAAAATGGTATATATATAAAGAAGATTCCTTGGTTTCATGGAGGAATTTATGCACGCATTTGGAATAAAATACCGATCCCGTATTGGCTGTTTTTTGGAAATGAGACGGATATTACACTGTTTTTTAACTATATTATTCCACCAGGGGTAAAAGGAAAGACGGTTGCATTTGTACATGATATGGCATATAAAGCATTCCCGGAGACCATTCGGAAAGAAACAAAAGTATCTTTGGATGCTGCATTGGAGAGAACATGTCAAAATGCAGACAGAATTATTACAATTTCGCAATTTAGTAAAAGCGAAATAATTAAATATATGGGAGTGAACGAGGAAAAGATACATGTGATATCTTTAGGCATTGATACCAAATACTATCATAGCGATCATACACAGAGTGAAATAGAAAATGTGAAAAAAAAATATGGATTAGCCCAAGATTATTTCTTTTACCAGGGGACAATAGAACCACGCAAAAATTTAAAACGATTGATACAGGCATATGGAAAAATGCAGGGAAAAGGAGAAAACATTCCAGAATTGGTTCTTGCGGGAAAAAAAGGATGGCTTTATGATGAAATTTTTGAGGAAGTAAATAAGTTACACTTAAATAATGTGGTGAAATTTTTGGGATACATAGATTTGGAAGATATTTCAAAATTGATGCGAGGTGCAGTTGCCTTTGTGTATCCATCTTTATATGAGGGATTTGGGTTGCCACCATTAGAAGCAATGGCAAGTGGTGCTCCAGTAATTACTTCAAATGTAGCTTCACTTCCGGAAGTGGTAGGAGACGCAGGAATATTGGTGGACCCCATGAATGTAGATCAGATTGCAGAGGCGATGTTATATTTGGCAGAGAATAAGAAGATGCAAGGGGTGTTAAGTGAAAAGGGAATTGAACGTGCAAAAAAATTTCGTTGGGAAGACTCTGCACAGCAAGTGATTGAAATTATTAGACAAATGAAGTATAACTAAAAGGAAGTATGTCATGATAGAACGAATAAAGGAAATATATGCATATAGAGAAATGATAGTTTCTCTTGTGAAAAGGGATTTAAAGGGACGGTATAAAGGATCTGCATTAGGTTTTTTATGGACATTTCTTAATCCGTTGTTTCAGTTGATTGTTTATACGATGGTTTTTTCTACGATAATGAGGGCTGGAATTAAGGATTACTACTTGTTTTTATTTGTTGCACTTATTCCGTGGATTTTCTTCAGCACATCTTTGGCGGGAGGCGCAAGCTGCATTATGGCACAGCAGGATATGGTGAAAAAGATATATTTTCCACGTGAAGTGCTACCAATTTCATATGTGACAAGTCAGTTTATTAATATGCTTCTTAGTTTTATAGTTATTTTTATTGTGCTTATTGCTGCTAGGTATCCATTGAAACCGACGGCATTGTTATGTCTGCCAATTGTAATGATTGTAGAATATGTTTTGGCATTGGGACTTACAATGATCATGTGTGCATTAACTGTATATTTGCGGGATCTGGAATATGTACTTGGAATTCTTACTATGGCATGGCAGTTCCTTACACCTGTTATGTATTCTTATGATATGGTTCCGGAGAAAGTACGTTGGGTATTTTCACTTAACCCTATGTCATATGTAATTATTGCATATCGTGATATTTTGTATTATGCGAAAGTACCTGAATTAGAGAATTTGTTATCAGCTATCGTGATAGGAATCGTAGCTTTAATAATTGGTTGGATTGTTTTTGAACGGTTACAGAAACATTTTGTAGAGGAATTATAATGAAACCAGAGAATGCAATTGAAGTTAAAAATATTACAAAAAAATTTAAGGTTTATTTGGATAAAGGCCATACATTAAAAGAAAAGACACTTTTTCGAAATCGAAGAAAATACGAAGAACGTAATGTACTCAATGGCATCAGTTTTGAAGTGAAAAAGGGTGAAGCAGTTGGGTTGATCGGACATAATGGATGTGGAAAAAGTACGACATTGAAACTTTTGACGAAAATTATGTATCCGGATAGTGGTACAATTGAAATGAAAGGTCGTGTTTCCAGTTTGATTGAACTTGGGGCGGGCTTTCATCCGGATATGAGTGGTCGGGATAATATTTATACAAATGCGTCTATTTTTGGACTAACGAAAAAAGAGATTGATGCAAGGCTGGATGATATCATAGCATTTTCCGAATTGGAGGAGTTTATTGATAATCCTGTCCGTACTTATTCATCGGGAATGTATATGCGATTAGCTTTTTCGGTTGCAATTAATGTAGATGCGGACATATTATTGATTGATGAAATATTAGCGGTTGGAGATGCTGCGTTTCAAGCGAAGTGCTTTAATAAATTAAGAGAAATTAAATCGCATGGAACAACAATAGTTATTGTTTCTCACTCAATGTCACAGATTGAACAAATATGCAATAGAAGTATATGGATTCATGATGGGCTTATAAAAGAAGAAGGAAAACCTAGAATTGTTGATCCGCATTATATGGAATATATGAGTGAAAAGGCTGCTGGTTGTAACATGAAAAAGGTAGAAGGAGATAAAAAAAGAGAATTAGAAATAGAAAAAGTTAAAAAGGAAAAGAAAAAAGTAACTGTAGAAAATAAAAAGAGATGGGGAAGTAAAGAAGTAATTATGGAAAGCGTTAGGGTTGTTGACGTAGATGGCAAGGAACAAAATGAGTTTTATAATACACAACCTTTTTCCATTCTTATAGAGTATAAGGCGAATAAAATAGTTGATGATGCAGTAATAGGGGTGGCTATATATCGAGATGACCAGACATATATATATGGTTCAAATACATTGATTGATTATTCTGAACCTACAAAGTTAAATACAAGGGGAAAAATTCGCTTAAATATAGAAAGATTGCCAGTTATAGCGGGAAATTATACAATGGATTTAGCATTTCATAAACCTGATGGGTTTAATTATGATTTTTGGCGAGAAGTTTGTTTGATTACCATAAAAAATAATGTAAGTGAAGTGGGAATTGTGAGCGTGCCACATAATTGGATAATTGATTGAAGGAAAAAATATGCGAAAAATTTATCGAATTCCGTTTGTTGGAAAAGCACTTCAAATCCTAGATTTCCTTAAAGGTCTTCCTTTAAGAATGGAAATAATGGAAAGAGAATTAAATAATACACAACAGAAGATTGTTTCTGATGAGAAAATCATAAAAGAAAAAATAAAAATACAACAAGATGAACTAATACATGAAAGAGAACAGTTTAGAAAAGATTATGATTTTGTAACATCTGAAATTGAAAATTTGAAAAGAGAAATTACGGGGACTAAGGAAAAATGTGAAGATTTAGAGCGCATAAAAATCCCACAGGCGTTTGAAAAGATACTTGCAAATAATGAATGGTTAGAACAGTTGAATATTCAATTAAGTATACATCCGACTATTTGGGGAGAACGTGAAAAATTGCATATATCGCCTAGAGCGGCTGTATTTCCATGTTTTTTTAATACAAATTCGGGTGAAATTTTTGTTGGTGATTATACATTTGCTGGATCGAATGTAAATATTTTAGCTGGAAGTCATGATATGCATTTGGAAGGATTGCCGCGTAGAGATGCAGAAATTAAACAGGGGTGTAATATTACGATTGGAAAAGGAGTTTGGCTTGCGTCAGGTTGTACTATTTTAGGACCTTGTACGATTGGTGATAATGCGGTCGTAGCATCAGGAGCAGTAGTGGTGCCGAATACTAATATTCCGGCAAATGCTGTTTATGCTGGAATTCCGGCGAGAAAAGTAAAAGAAATAGAAACAAACAAAAAAAAAGAAAATTCATATATTTTACAAGCGATGGAGAGGGAAAAAGGTGTATTGTTTATAGAAGGATGGTCTGATAAACGAGGAACAATTTATAATGAAAAAATTATAATGGGACATATATATGAGAGAAAAAATGCAATTATATATACATTTTTGAAACAAATAAAGGTGCTTATACACAAAAATATAGAAGAACCTATAGAAATTTCTGTTCAATGGAAGGATAAAGAGATAAAAGAAAAAATTGAAGAAAATGATATGATATTTTATTGGAAAATTGAAGAGAATGATGGAGAAATTAATGAATTGAAAGTTAATTGTTCAGAAAACGCAACAGATAAATTGTTGATATGTATATTGTGATTGAAATAAAAATATGAAAATGCTACAAATAAAATATAGTGATAAGAAAGAAAATACGAAGACGTTGATATATGGAGGATGATATGGTAAAATTTATCATTGGTTCAGGAAAAAATGCTGATGTGGAATCCGTTATGGAAAATGTAAATAATTATATAAATTTGAAAGATACAAATGGGATAGAAAATAGTGGACAAAGATATTTGGTAAAAAAAAGTTATGATGAATTAATAGAAAATGCAACGAGAATTAATGAAAATTATAAATTAGAGATTAATAAACCAATTAATGTAATTGGTAGATTTCCTCGATTAAAGAGTTTTATTATGAAATTAGTTAGAAAGACAGTACGTTGGTATATGAATGACGTAGCACTTCAACAGACGGAAATTAATGCATTGTTAACTAGGTATATTAATCAGGTCAATAATGTTTTAGGAGAAATGAATAAGGAAATTATTCAGTTGCAGAAAAGAGTAAAAGAACTTGAAAACGAAAAAGAAAGTAGGTAATATAACGATATGAGAAAGGTATCAATTATTATATTGACATGGAATGGACTTGATTATACAAAAAAATGTTTAGATTCTTTGAAAGACAGTGTTATTGATGAACAAAATGTAGATGTATATGTGGTTGATAATGGAAGCGAAAGAGATACAATACAATATTTAGAAGCAATTAAATGGATTACCTTGATTCAAAATGGCGAAAACCTTGGATTTGTAAGGGGAAATAATGTCGCAATTGATCAAATTAAGTCAGGCGATATTGTTTTATTGAATAATGATATTATTATAACACAGATGAATTGGTTGCAACAATTACAAGAAACAGCTTATGAAGATGAAAAAAATGGAGTTGTAGGATGTCGACTTATAAATGAAAATGGAGAATTTTTGCACGCAGGTACATATATTTATCCAGAAACTTTTTGGGGGCAGCAAATTGGGGGTGGACAAAAGGATATAGGTCAATATGCAGAAGATCGAAAGGTACAGGGAGTGGTATTTGCATGTGCATATATAAAAAGAGAAATTGTTGACAAAATAGGAGGGTTAAATACAAAGTTTTTCTCTTATTTTGAAGATACGGATTATTGTTTACAAGTAAAAAAGTGTGGATATAATGTGGTATGCTGCGGAAAAGTTACACTTATTCATTATCAAAATGTATCTACAAATGTAAATGATGTAAATTTTTCTGAAATGTTTTTAAAATCACAAAAGACTTTTAAAAATATTTGGAAAAATGATTTGGAAAATCGTTATACAAAACGTATGGCATGGAATTCAATAATGAATTTTCCATCAGGATATGCTGTTTCAGCAAAAAATTTAATGCTTGCACTTGATCGAAAAAATGTAGATGTAAGGTATAAATATGTATATGGAAAAGGAACACCATTTCCAGTAGAAGAACCTGAAAGTGGAGATAATTATATAGCTAACATAATTAGGCAGAGAAAATTTGACAAAAGTATTCCGCAAGTAGTATATGGTCAAGGTGATGTGTTTTATAGAAATGATGGAAAATATAAGATTGGCTACACGATGCTTGAGACAACAGGAATACCAAAAGAATGGGTAAAACAGTGTAATATGATGGAGGAGGTTTGGGTACCATCTCATTTTAATGAGGAAACTTTTAGAGATAGTGGAGTGAAAGTACCAATTCATGTTATTCCATTAGGCATAGATCCAAGTTATTATAGTCCAAATATTGTTTCTTATAAAAATCATGATAAGTATACATTTTTATCTGTTTTTGAATGGGGAGAAAGAAAAGCTCCTGAAATTTTATTAAAAGGGTTTTCAAAAGCATTTAAAAAAACGGATAATGTTGTATTAATTTGCAAAGTTATAAATAATGACGGTGGAATAAATATTGATGAAGAAATAAGAAAATTAAATCTACCTAAAAATGGCCCAGAAATTATATTTTTATATAACACAAAATTTGCGGATTATGAGATGCCTACATTATATCGTTCAGCAGATTGTTTTGTGATTCCAACAAGAGGAGAGGGATGGGGAATGCCAATATTAGAGGCTATGGCTTGTGGATTGCCTGTCATTGCAACTAATTGGAGTTCTCAGGTGGATTTTTATAATGAAAAAAACGGGTATCCCATTGATGTTGAATATTTGCTTGATGCGAGGGCAAAATGTCCGTATTATGATGGATTTAAGTGGGCAAATCCAAGTGAAGAACATTTAATTTATCTTATGAGATATGTTTATGAACATCAAAATGAAGCAAAAAATAAAGGTTTATATGCTGCTGAAGAAGTGAGAAAAAAATGGACTTGGGATGCAGCAGCAGATAAAATTATAGATAGATTAGATAAAATAAATAAAATTATATAAATAGAAAAATAGGGGGGATAGATCTACTGTCCGGATAAGCCCATGGAACATCTGCAACACATACTCCATGTTCAAGACAAATGATACGGTGTGTCTGGCATTTAACTTCAATTAGGACACCTCTCCAGTTAAGACCTCCTCAGGTAGTTGGTCTGCTGGAATGTTTATCATAAACAGGGCATGATTTATGGCAGAATGGGCAGGCATTTTCGTGCCATTTATTAGGTTTTGATAGGATACGGATATACTTAACACCATTCTTATCGAAATAATGATTGCAATTTTTGATAAACGTGTTTTTGATGTTGTAAGATTTATTGCTGAAGGAGATTGACCTAATCAAAGGTGGTTTCCGTGTTCGGAATGTTGGTTTTTGCTACACCGGAATCATGGTTTCTTGACGCAAGAATATTCAAAGCCTCAGATTTTGAAGTTTTAAAATAACTTTACATGCCTAAATACGAAAACATCAAATCTAGTAATTTGGATAATTAGAATTTTGAAAAACTAAATTTTTAACGACATAGGACTACGATAGTGATAGAAAGCTTCCTGTATACTTTAAATAGGTCAAGAGATTGACACAAAAAAATACCTCAAGTAAATTTAGATTATTAC
>PPYF01188238.1_pt1 | contig 27017 bp, 22 predicted proteins | sample 1559871 | NCBI WGS metagenome assembly PPYF01 (sample SAMN08240021, study PRJNA423297) | Human gut metagenome, whole genome shotgun sequencing project. | reverse complement strand
ACATACGGATTAACAGTCCGCCGTTCTACCGACTGAACTACAGAGGAATCGTGTGAACGGGGCGCATATTATCGATGTCCCTACGGCTTGTCAAAGGGTGAAAAGCGCGAATAAGTTCGTTTGCTGACAATTTCAGCAATTCGCCGTTATTTGCTCATTTTACCCGCGCTTTGCACCGCGAAAGTGCACATTTACCCCTTATGGGGCATACGGCAATCTTCTGGCTGGCCTAAAAAAGGGGCTCAGCGATAGGTTTATCCGCATTTAGCGCCTTTTTCAAAACTGGCAAGCATCTTGCAATTCCTCCGATTACTTAACGCCAGCGTGGCAGTGGATCTCGAACCGGAGGCAAAAATGAACTTAAGACGACTGAAATACTTCGTGAAAATCGTCGATATCGGCAGCCTGACTCAGGCGGCTGAAGTGTTGCATATCGCACAGCCCGCGCTGAGCCAACAGGTTGCAACGCTGGAAGGGGAACTCGACCAGCAGCTGTTGATTCGCACCAAGCGTGGCGTTACGCCTACCGAGGCCGGTAAAGTGCTTTACACGCATGCCCGCACGATTCTGCGTCAGTGTGAACAGGCGCAGCTGGCAGTGCATAACGTCGGGCAGACGCTGAGCGGCAGCGTTTCTATCGGCCTGGCGCCGGGCACGGCGGCTTCGTCGATTACCATGCCGCTGCTGCAGGCGGTGCGTAATGAACTGCCGGACGTGCTGGTCTATCTGCATGAAAATAGCGGCACGGTGCTGAACGACAAACTGCTGAACGGCCAGCTCGATATGGCGGTGCTCTACGATCGCGCGCCGCTGACGGGGATCGTCAGTCAGCCGCTGCTGAAAGAAGATCTCTATCTGGTCGGTACCCGCGACTGTCCGGGGCAGAGCGTGGATCTTACGGCAGTCGCCGAGATGAATCTGTTCCTGCCGCGTGACTATAGCGCCGTACGCGCGCGCGTTGACGAAGCGTTTTCGCTGCGCCGCCTGACGGCAAAGATTATCGGTGAAATTGAGTCTATCTCCACGCTCACTGCGGCGATCGCCAGCGGGATGGGCGTGACCGTGCTGCCGGAGTCGGCGGCGCGTTCGCTGTGCGGTGCGGCAAACGGCTGGATGGCGCGCATTACCACGCCGTCGATGAGTCTGCCGCTGTCGCTCAACGTTTCGGCCCGCGGCCAGCTGTCGCCACAGGCCCAGGCGGTGAAAGAGATTCTGATGTCGCTGGTCAGCCGTCCGATGCTGGATAACCGTGAATTGCTGCTGGTGAGCTAAGCTTATATTCCATTCAGGAATATGTTGCTGGTTTTTATTATTTGTTTGTCTGTCCGACAAACTTTAACAATAGCGTCATAACTGACTCAATCGGGGTGACGCGTGAACTTCCAGCAACTTAAAATTATTCGCGAAGCGGCGCGGCAGGATTACAACCTGACCGAAGTCGCCAATATGCTCTACACATCGCAGTCAGGCGTTAGCCGACATATTCGCGAGCTTGAGGAAGAGCTAGGGATTGAGATCTTCATTCGCCGCGGGAAGCGGCTATTAGGCATGACCGAGCCGGGCAAAGCCCTGCTGGTGATTGCCGAGCGGATTCTGAGTGAGGCCAGTAACGTTCGCCGCCTGGCCGATCTCTTTACCAACGACGCTTCCGGCGTGCTGACCATCGCCACGACCCACACCCAGGCGCGTTATAGCCTGCCGCCGGTGATTAAAGCGTTTCGTGAAATTTTCAAAGATGTGCGCCTGGAGCTGATTCAGGGCACGCCGCAGGAAATCGATGCGCTGCTGCACAGCGGTGGTGCCGATATTGGTATCGCCAGTGAGCGGCTCAGTAATGATGCCACGCTGGTGGCCTTCCCCTGGTTCCGCTGGCATCACAGCCTGTTAGTGCCAACCGACCATCCACTTACCCAGACCACGCCGCTGACGCTTGAAGCGATCGCCCGCTGGCCGCTGATTACCTATCGTCAGGGAATTACCGGACGCTCGCGCATTGATGAAGCCTTCAATCGCAAAGGGCTGACGCCGGATATCATACTCAGTGCGCAGGATTCAGACGTGATCAAAACGTATGTGGAGCTGGGGCTGGGGATTGGGCTGGTGGCCGAGCAGTCGGGCGACGCGCAGGAGTCCGGTAGCCTGGTACGGCTGGATACCCATCATCTGTTCGATGCGAATACCGTCTGGCTGGGGCTAAAACGTGGTCAGCTTCAGCGTAACTATGTATGGCGTTTTATTGAGTTGTGTAATGCGGGGCTGTCGCTGGAAGAGATTAAGCGCCAGGCGATGGATTTGGAAGAGACGGTGCTGGATTATCAGATTTGACGCTGTGCACTGACGGTGAGCGAGATGCTATCCGCCGACGGGCGGATAGCACAGAGGATTAGTCGTTAAACTTCACCGGATTAGCTCGGTATGACAGGAGCTTCTCGCGCATCCAGCGGCTACTGTTGCGGTTAACCGCGCTGACCACGCCGGTGGTGGCGCCGCCGCCGACCTGAACGTGGAAAATCCCGCGCGAAGGGAAGTCCTGGTATTTCGCCGTGGTGAAATCCCATTCATGGCGGCTAAAGAGTTCCCGCGGCGTGCGACCCATCATGCTGGCATGGACATCAAGAAATTCGATGTTCAGCAGTTTCGGGTTAATGGCCTCGAGGGTATTGCCAATTTCAGCATGACCCATCAGATAACTCCCGCCGGTCCCCCAGAACTGTTCCTCAAGTTCACCAACCTCATCGCTAACGCTTGCCAGACGGCTGGCCGGCATCTGCCACGGCAGTACCGGCTGGCGGAGATGGCGGCTCAGCGCCGCGCAATAATCGAACGTTCTGTCCCACTCATACGGTGAATAACAGTAGCCATTTTTGTAGGCGCGGGCGGTAAAGTCGTCAGCCTCGTAGCGGTCTACGGCCATAAAGTCAGCGCCCTTAGCGATAGCGGGGGTGCCGTCAGCCTGAGCGTATTGAGTCTCATCAAAGACGCCGACCAGCAGCGCGTACTGTGCGGAAAGTTTGCCTGCCAGTGCCGGGCTGATGGTCAGCTTTTTCTTCTGGCCATCTTGCGGGTCAAAGACGTCGTCATAGGTGAAGTCGTCATACACCCACTGGGAGCCGCCGACGCTCCACAAGTTAATCTGCCAGCCAAGTGAGACATCCGGTGCAACCACACGTACGAGCCAGTTCACGCCTTTGATATAGCCCTTCAGCGTGTCGGTAATTCCAGCAGGGATAGCCAGATTCACCCCGTGATGCGCCATCGCCTTAGCAAGCGGTTCGCGTACCGGGACCGGATAATCGGGGGAGAAACCGTATTTTTGGCACTCGCCAAGATAGTCTGGGTTGACGATAAAGCCTGCCGGCACTGGATGAGCATCGTCTTTCATCGTCTGGGCCATCTGCAACGCCTGAATAAAGTTGGCGAAGCTAAACTGATGACGAACCGGATCGTCGATGATGTTTTCTACGTCCCCCAGTGAAAGGTTACAGGTGTATGAGACCATCACCGGCAGCACGCTATCGCCGGTTTTCGCCTCAACATCACGGGCCATCTGGATAATTTTGCTGGTGGGTTCTTTTGCCGGGTCGAGATAAGCCGAGGCATCGCCCATGCCGTCATCGCCGGAATATTTGAACAGCGAAGAGACTCGCGCCTGTGCCAGATCCTCTACGTTGCTCGGCGACATATCGGCGCAGCCGCCGAAGCTCAGGAAGTCCGGGAATCCTTTCACGCACAGGTTGGCCCCTTCACTAATCGCTACGTTGACGGTAACCGGCATTCCTTCGGCAACGTGCAGCTTTTCAGGCAGAACGTCGATGTAGTACAGCGTGCCGTCCTGAATAAAGGTGCTGGAGGCGATGTGATAAATGCCGGGGGCAATGGCCTCCGCCGGGGTGTGGTGGCCAGTCTGCATCGGCAGGGGAGAGAAAAGGTATTGGCGCGGCGCGTCACACTCCTCAATCAGACGCAGTTCAAACGCAGCTGGCACCTTTTTTTCGGCCTCAACGGCGATGCTCAGTGTCGAAGATCCCCTGAAGATATCCTCATACTGATGAATATGCGTCTGGTTAAGGGTTACGCTATGGAAGCTGTTATCCAGCGTGCCACACTGAGCATCGAAGCGGTATTGAACGTTATTTAACGTGATGTCATGCATCCGCAGAGAGTAGTTGCCTTGTACCGGCCGCTGTTCCAGACGCAGTGTTTCGCCCGCGTGCAGCACAATACGCTGAACCTCGCTGTTATTTTCGAGATAGTCCAGCGTTAGCGCTTCGCCGTACAGCGGATGATTGGCCGGCAAATCGACAGTCACTTCCAGCGTGGTGCTGCGCTCTGCGGGAGCAAAGGTAAGGGTCAGCGAGGTACGCTGCCCCTTCGTGATATTCAGCGTCGCGGCACTCAGCTGTACCGCTGCGCGAACGGTGCCATCCGCAGTACGAAGCTCCGCCGCGCTGGCAGAGTAGGTACCAGCAGCGATTCTGAAGCTGTTGGCACCCGCAACGGGATGCAGCATCTCTTGCTTTTCGCCGCGCGTCAGCGCCAGTCCTATCATGCAGGTTTCAAGCCCGGCAGGGAAGCTCTCACAGGTGACGAGCAGTTCCCCCGTGATGTCGGTCTCTTCATCCGCCGCGATGGTGAAGGTATTACGCAGCGTTGACCATGCAGGCACGCTATTTGAAGAGACGTTAACGCCAATATGGATATCTGAAATCGCGCTACCGATAGCGGAACCGTCTGCGGCGGTAAGCGTCAGTTTGACATCAAAAATACCGCTGGATACTTCGCTGGACTGTACTGTGGTCTTTATTGCGCACCAGGGGTTAGTGGTCACTGTTATATCGCCTTCAGTAATCTTTCCCGGCGCACTAAAGGAGAGCACCATCTTTTCCTGAATATCCACACGTTGGCCTTCGGTGGAGGTGAAGCTACTGATATCGACGGTGGGGTACCAGGTATCGTCAGTAAATTTAAGCGTGAAATCTAATTGCATGTTTTCTCTCCCTGAGAAGGTCAGTGTGATGGACGCCGTATTTGCCGTTGTTCCTGAGCGGCAGAACCGTGTCCTGGTGGTGTTTTTTATAATTAAAACCCCAGAGAGAATCATGTAACTTATTGATGAAATGATATTATTTTATATTTTGATATCGCGGTGATGGTGCGTGACGCACGGCTACCGGATAAATGATGACAATGAGGTGAGGAGTGATGGTGTGTGTCGGAGGGATTGCTAAATGCCGAAAAGCAAAAAGCCCGCTCGAAAGCAGGCTTTTTTAAATTTGGCTCCTCTGACTGGGATCGCCGTAGCCAGTAACTGGCTAATTGGTAAGCTAAACCTAAAAATTCTGATTGTCAAGACCACCAGAATGACCACTATTTTTTTCTGGTTTTTCCTTTCTGAACGCAAGCCGAGTATTATGGTTTGTATACCACCTCATCTATGCTTTCCTTCAAACCAGATAAAGCGCAAAAAAGCTGTGCGGTAGATCAGCCAAGGATTGCTACATAACATCAGGAGCCAGATAAATGATGGAAGGTCAACTAATTTTCTGCTCGGACTCAATATTACGCTTTCGTTCTGACTACGATGAAACAACAGCTCTTCCGTTGCTATCAATACAGGAAGCCATTTCAGATACCGATCCCTTTTTTCTTCTCCGGTTCTTTCGTCATACCGTGATGATTGAAGAAGGAACAACGCTGGCGAATATCTTTTTTGCGATTGAGCCGTGGAAGGAATTGCTAACCGCTTATTTGGATCGGGATGTTGGGGCCTATATTGTCGAAGTAAGAAAACCATCTAAACCTACTACATGGGATCTTGAGTGGATTGGCATTGATCGCCGCAGCTCTGTTTACCGCGCATATCAGTATCAGGATATGGGAGACGGTGAGGATTTTACAGCCTGGTTCAACCGTGAGCGGATCCCTACTGAAGAATTTGAGATTGAAAGTAGCTGTGATGCTTCTGGTTTTATCAAAGGTGATAAGGAACGCTGGAGCCTTAGTGAAAATGTCCACGAAATTAAAAACCTGCCAGTGATCCTCTACAACAAGCAAACACTGATGACCTTACAGCAGGATGAGTTGCTAAGAGAAAGTGCCTCTGGGGTAAGTAGTACCGATCGTGGTCATTTTGTTTATGGGGATACCTCTTTTTCCTTTTATGAAGTAATGGAAGCGATCTTTATTAGTGGTTTGTTTTTCCATACCCCAAGTGCTGCTACAAACTGCTTTGACGGGTTGAAAAATAGTCTCGATGGACTGGAAAACGAGGTGACGAAGGAGGCTGAATCTAATCTTGCTGACACCGAAGAAGAGAAACCGCTAAAAGTGGAGGTTGCCGAGGGAGCCTTTGATTCTCTGATTACCCACATGGAGTCTGAAACCGAAAACTGGCAGCTTATTAAAAAACAATGCCAAAAAGAGGGCTCTTTGCCAGTCAGGATTGGGGTTATTACACAGGCAAAGCCGCCAGATTTGCGCTTGTGTGGAGAGATTTGCCGGGATAGCAGTGGCGTTTAAGTTGTTATCGATTTCTATAATGTTTTTGAGGCAGCGGTTGAATTTATGTCACTGTTTCAGCGAGAAAAAAGGATCTCCAGCTATTTATTTGATATAACAGCATGGAGACTGAACGAGAAAAGCCGAGGTGAGCTTTATCATGGACAATGTCGCACCTACACCGCAGCAGTTTACTAGCCCACTAAGCTGCATACTGTTAAAAATCAGTAAATACCAGCCGAATTTACATCTTACTCCTAATGAGTTTAGCTATCTGGCGGCGATGGCTATGTGGGGTATGGAGGAGTCAGGCGTCGAATCAAATAGTGAGCATTACTTTGTTCAATCCGGCTACGATGAGACGACATGTCACAGCATTATCCGTTACGTTGATGAAAGAATAAATGAAGACCCTAATACCTCCGATGTTCGGGTTAATAACTTTCTGAAACGAGCGCTGGAACAGGGATTGTTGTCACTGGCCGGAATGTCTGTCGCCGATGTGGGTGGAACATATCGTCTGACTCAGTTGGCACATGATTTGTTAAAACCATTCCAACAATCTGATGAATTAGAAGATAAAGAAACATTAAGTCAACGTTATCTGAGAATTGATCAGGAGCTCTCCAGTTTAAATGCTACCAGCGACGGAGAAAAAATTACTGACAGTGAATGGCTGGTGAAGGTAGAAATTTTTTTACCGAGTTTGAAAGATCTGCTGACGGGCGTTTTTAAAAATCAGGAATTCCTTATCTCTAAATTTCATTCAATGCGCTCCGAGATACAAACTGAAATTGGTATTTCTCTGGAAACAGAAATTCAGCAACTCCTGGAAATAATACGCACGCTGGCTGGTCAGATCAACGATTTGAGAATGTTAGTAATGAACCGTGCCGATGCGGTATTAATGCAACTGGAAATTTTGCAAAATACAGTCGTGCAAAAAGGTGGATCTCAGCGATTAAAAAATACATTATCCTCTTTGTTTGGTTCATTAGTGGATGTTCGAGAATTCGCTAATCATTCCTTAAGGGATTTATCCGGATTCTTTAGCAGCGTGCTGGACCGTATACGCATCCGCATCGCGTTGGATCCCAATGCTAATCTGGGGTATTTAATCGATCGTACTATCGAGTTGTTTGGTCGGTCATCATGGTCGTTAGCATTACCTTCGACGGTTAAGCTGATGCAATTACGTGAATGGGACACACCTCCGCCTCCGGCGGATAACGCGTTATTTCTTGATGATAATGATGATGAAGAGCTGGTGCGGGAAATGCCTGCTTTTCAGTTAGAGAGTTTTGCAAGAGAGTTTGTTGAAAAAGCATTAAGTGATAATAAACCGGTGAGTAACGTTTCTGTCATCAGAAATATTTTAAGAAAATTCCCGTTCAATGAAACAGATCGACTTCGTTTGGCACAGTGTGCAATAAAAGAACTGATGAAGCAGAGTAACAATATTCAGGATGATATCAGTCCGGAATGGGTTTTGATGGATGAGTCGGCAAATTACGAAATCGAGGAACAATGGATAATTTCGCAGGGTGGCCTAAATGACAGAGTTTGAATCCACACAGGGTGAGCAATTTAATACATTTCTGGATGTGATGAAATCACCTCTATTCCCCGTTGCAGATTATAAATTACGTAGAGGGATTAATATATTACCTGCGGACTACATGCTGTATTCATTTGTTAACCAGGCGTTTCATCCGCTTTGTGAGTATTACGATTGCTTATCTTTATCTTTATGCCTTTCAAATGAATCTGTTTATTATTTACTGCCTCAGCGTCGAGGGAAAATCCCCTTAGAGCGATTTAATGAGTTACAGATGGTCACTGGTCTGATTATTGTTGCAATGGAACTCGAAAAACAGCTTAGTCAAAAAGAGTGGTTCACAACGAATCAATTACTGGAGCGAATGAGCAATCAATTATCCGAAACCAGACTGTTGGAATTATTTCGCCGTCGTCCAGGCCAACAGACACAATACGATTTATCTAAAATACAGGATGAAATAAGAAAATCGCTCATAGTATTCGATCGCTACGCTTTTATTCAACTTTCTAAGGATCGGCAATCCTTCCAGACAACACCCGCTATCTATCGTTTTATTGAACCGCTGCGAGGATTACAGCAAGAGTCAGAAATACCACAACGCCTGGCTGAGTTGATCCAGGAGGGTTATCTGGTCAATATTGATGAAGCAGCGCGGGATAGTGTAGATGAAGATTTAGCAGAGAGCGATCGTTTCTCTGCCGAAGAAGAAATGGATACAACGGGCGATTTATTTGCTTCCGGGACTCATGAAGGGGAACAATTGTGAACCACTACCCTCTGATACGTAGCCTTAGTATTGTCAACATTAATGGCATTATGGCCCGAACGTTAAATCTGGTGAATCCTCACGCATTGCGTACATCGCGGCAGTATGGTGGTACCGTGTCATTGTTGGGCAATAATGGGGCGGGAAAAACGTCTTTATTGGGCGCGTTTATGTTCAGCCAGATCCCTGATATTCGCTACATTAGCTTAGGGACTAAGGATGATTTCAAAGTTTCAACATCAATAAAAGACAGCGAAATGTTTCCACGCCTGGGGCAGCCCAGTATTGTTGCTCTGGAGATTGAGGCCCGGGGGACTGGCCACAGGCATCTGTACGTTGTCAGGGCTGAAAAAAAGACAGGAACAACATTAGATACTCAGCTATTTTGTTTGAAGCTTCCCGATAGTGTTAACCCACTGGATTGTTTACTTGATCGTAAAGGACAAGTGGCTCACCCAGTAACGACAGACCAGTTACGTGATAAAGCCGCACTATTAGGATGTGCTATTCAGACATTTAAAGACCCAAATGCCTACATGCTGGCACTGTTTCAGGATGGCATTTTACCCCGGGCCTGTCAGTCACCCGATGATAAATACCGTTTGGCCCAGATCCTTCATTCGGCAATGGCAGGGCGTCTGGATAAATCGATAGAAAAACACCTCAGCGCTTATTTAATGGCCCATACTCGCGGGAATATACATTCCGTAGTGAATATGGTGCATGAGTCCATGATTAAAGTCAGGCTTACGCAGCAAGACCTGCAAAATTATCAAAAAGATTATCAATTTTTTAATTCATTACTTACGTTGAGCTTATCATTTTCAGCCAATTCGTGGTCAGTTATTGAGAAAATACTTGCGGTAAATGATGAAGAGCGCACGACTATTCAGAGAGAAAAATATCGGATTGAACGTGAGCTGGAAAAAATTGAGGAAACCCTGAGTTCACTAAGGCGCAAGGAAGACGCCATAAAATCGGAACAGTCAATAACGCAACAACAGATAAGCGATATTGAACCCAGACTGTCATGCGCTAATGGCGGTAGGATTTACTTTAATCAAGAGCAAAAAGCAATTGGTGAACTGAATAAACTTGAACCGCAGTTGGAGAGTGCGGAAGAAGCAAGCAAACTTCAGCAAGGCATTGTTGATGAGCTGGAAAGAAAAAAAAGTGAGAATGAAGAGAGCCAGCTACGCACAGCCAAACAGTTATCTAATGTCGTTACGCGTTATGACATTGCTCAGAAAATGGCATCGCAATATAACCACGCAAAACAGCTCTATGATGAGATTAACCAATGGAATATGGCTTTTACGCTGTCTGGATTAACCACATTCATTGAACAGTTAGCGAATCAGGAAAAAGAGGCGGGGAATGCATTCAGTCATGCAACGCGTCAATTACGCTCTCATCAGGACATCCTGAATGCCTATACTTTCGCCGTAAACAGCGCGCGAAAATTGGGGGATGATATCTCTCCACCAGACGCTCAGCGCTGGTTTAGGGAAAAATGTGCTCAACTGGAAAAATGGCGTATCGAAGACGCTCAACTGGGTGGGCGACAACAGCATCATAAAACGTTACTGAGCGATCATCAAAAACAGCGACGTCTTCAGCAACGGCTTCGTGATGCAGGCATGCTATCGTTGCCATTGAACGATGAGGACTTTGCGCAGCAACTGACGATGCAACAAGAGCAAGAATTGCACTTAAATGAAGAAAAGGAACAATTAGCGCAACGTCAGACTGAAGTTCAGGAACAAATTAATCAGCTTGATATCGATATTGCACGCTATGAGCAACAAAGTCAGCAGTGGCACCAATATCAGCCATCGGTTGGCTATTTACGCACTATTTTCCCTGATGATGATTTAACACCGCAATGCTGCGAGCAACTTATTCTTGACCATGCGTTACACATTAAATCACTTCGGCAGGTGGTCATTGGCTACGAAACGGAAATCAAACAGTGTCAGGTGCGTCGTGACAAGCTGAGTGGAAGAGAAGCCGGAAGTCTTGAGTATTTACGGACTCTTGCCGCTGATGTATCGGGAATATCGGTTGCTGAACTGTACGCAGATATCGAAGTACATGACGCCGGATATTTTGAGGCGGCATTAGGGCCGTTAATGTTCGCCATACTTGTCAATGGTGATGTCGATGATGCTGTCAGACAATTGCTTACACAATACGATGAGCAATGGCCGCTTCCCGATGTTTTGTTGATCAGTGTAACCCAGCCTATAGACGTTTTGCGCAACGAGCCGTTCGAGTCGGAGTTACTTTTTAAAGATATCACCAACGAATATAACACGGTGGAGAGTCTCCTCCCGCCCTGGTGTGTTATCGATGAACCGCGATACCGGCGCATCAGCCAGATACGTTCAGAGCCCGTATTAGGTGATAAAGCCCGCGAGGCGCTTATCCTTCAATTGGACCAACAGATCCAACTGGCAGAAGAAAAGAGCGAGACGCTGGAACGTGAGATTGAAGACGTTGAACGCCACAACGAACATCTTAAGGCCATTAGCGCGGCCCCGTCATTTATCTGGGATAACGAACCGCCGCTGGAGGATACTCGCCGACAGCGAAATCATCGTCATACCGCTCTGATTGATATTAAAGAAAAACACAGAATCGTGTCCAGCCAGTGGAAAAAAAGCCGGAGTCTCTTGCTGGCGCTACAGGAATGCGAGCCAGACAGTAAAATCCTGTTTCGGGATTTTACTCATGAACTGGCCGAGGTTGCTGATCAGATAAAACGGGCTGAAGCTGCCGGACGTGATATTAAACGCTATCAGCCGTTAATTAATCAGATAGAAAAAGAGTATCCATTACTACGGGAAGAATACCCGGAGAATATAGCGCAAGTACGCCAGCAAGCTGAGCAGAACGAGAAAACCTGGCAAACCTCTGCAATGCAAGTTCGGTTAGTGAAAGAGTTAGACAGTGTGCGTGCTCACCTTAACCCGGAATATGCTAATGCTCAGAAAATACTGGAAGATGAAGCACAAGCGCAAATCCTCTTATCTGGCGAGCAAAAACGGCTGGAACAGGATGGCAAACGGATCAAACAAGAACTCACAACTGCAAAAAATGAGTTAGCTGAAAAAGATAAGTTTTATTCAGATCTGAGATCCGCGATTACTCGCCACCGCCAGAATCGTGATGATGCTAAAAATGATCTGGATAATTTGCCATTTCCCTACACATTCGGCCTGGAAACTAAACTTGCCTCACAACTCGCGCATTTACGGGGCCAACTTAAAAAACTGAATAATAATTTAGGAGAGTGCAATACAAAAACAGCAGAGGTACATGAGCAACGCTCAAGAGAAGAATTAAATCTGAAAAATCAAAATGATAAACTCACTGTCCTGACGGAAAAAATTGAACAGACAATTCAGCAGCGCAACGGAATTATAAGCGCATTAAAAACCGATGGCTCTTATGGTGAGCTGGAACCTGCAATGCGCGAGAGGCTGGTCAATGGAAAAGCACTATCACCAGGAACGCCATTGCTGGTCGATCAATCCTTGCTGGCTCAACTGACCCTGCTAACTGTTGAATATTCAATTTCTTCAGCCGACCCCTTTATGCAGCAATTAGCGTCCTGCGGTCAGGACACATCTGACATCGCTGAAGTCTGTGCCACGCTTTATAGCCACGCCGTGGCGCTGTTTCGCCGACGTGCTCGTCAGGATATCCAGCGCACCACACAACCCCGGGAAATGCTGCTGGCGTTGTCTCAGGCGGCGAAAGATGCACAGATGATGCTGGCTGAAACCGAAGCCGCGTTCCAGATGCGCCGGGATGAACTGGCCGATGCGCTATCGCGCCGGATTAACGATGAAAAAAGGGCGATAAGCCGGTTAAGTGCTGAACTTACCGGAATTGGCTTTGGGCAGGTTGCCAGCGTGCGTCTGGAAGCCAGAACGGTTAAACATTTTCAGGATACTCTGAACGCCCTGAAATCAGGCGGTTATGGCATGGACGATCTCTTTTCCACGGCAGGAACCGTTACCGAAGCGCTGGCAGGTCTGTATAAAAAAATCAATCAACATGAAATTGATGGTTCGCATTTGCTGGATCACCGTAACTACCTGGACGTGAAAACGCTAATACAGCGTCGCGGTGCAGAGCAGTTTGAGCCACTGAACGCTTCCAGCCTGTCAACCGGGGAACGAATCGGCTCCGGGCTGGCAGTGCTGATTGCCGTACTCAGGCACTGGGGACGCAGCTCTCATGGCAATAAAGAGCCTTTCACTTTACCACTGGTGATGGATGAGGTTTCCCGTCTGGATGCCGCCTCTCAGGCGACTGTCCACGAACTGGCGATACGAACCGGCTGCCAGATGTTGGTTGCGGCCCCGGAAACGTTAGGGAAAATTACCGGAACCGGCTACCAGTTAGTGCGCATAGTCAGAACTGAGAACACGGGAGTCAACGGACAAAGTGTTACGCGCCATCAGGTGAAAATTACCGGCGTCCGCGACGCCCAACAGCTGCCATTTGACGTTGATAGCTATCTGGCTACAGCAGAGAATGCTGAAAGTGACGAGGTGAAACCAATTTAATGCATCAGGAACTGTTTCAGTTAGGTTTCCCGGTCAGTGAACTTGGCGATATTCTTCAGCAACTGAAAGAACGGCAAATGATGTCCGAGAATGCTAAGGAAAAGTCGCTACGAAATTATCTGGCTGAACTGGGTATTATTATCCCTTACACGCGTAATCGCTGGCGGCTGGTGGAAAGTGAACGCCTGGACATTCTGATCGCGCAGGTGCAGCAACAGATACAACAACAGATCATTGGCAGAAAAGAGCATCGTCCGGCTATCCCTCGCCGCATGCAGAGGATCCATCATAAATCAGCGTCAGCGTGGCGAGGTAACAGTAAAGCAGGTCTGAGCCAACCCTTAGTCAAAGGGCAGACCGTTACCTATGATGATGTCTTACGACTTCGTAGCCAGAGGACGGAGCTGCGGCTGACGTTTACCAGCAATAACAGGGAAAACGTTTTGTTTGCAGATGATGAGAGTCGATGGCGTTCGGAGTGCTGTTTGCCAGAACGAATGCTACTTGATTTACTCTCTGTGGACATGACATCGGCGCAACTGATCATGACCGTCGAAAATTTAGGTGCTTATGTTGATATGCCGCTTGTTGATGGTTTGATACTGATCTTTGCCCCTGGTCTGAACTATCTCCCCGCCTGCCGGTGGATTTCTCAGTATGGGCAGGATATACCTTGGGTACATTTTCCCGATCTTGATCCAAATGGTCTGACGATTGCCCGACAACTATCCCACTCATTGACCCGCCCCTGCCGGATCTGGTTACCGGGCTTTTGGCCGTCGGCACACCAGGTTAATGATATGATTGGGGCCGGAAAACATGCCTGGGATACCGCGCCGGATTGCCCCCAACTTACGCAATTAAGGCAGGAACAGCGCTGGATTGAACAGGAGGTGCTGGTTGTGGACTATCGTTGTATTGCAGCGATACAGAGGTTGATGGGTAATCCGATGGAAGAAACGGTAACAATATAAGTTACGAGGCGATTTAGCTGAACGGCGCTTTCCTATATCCTAAGAAAAATGCTTTAATTGTTAAGCTTATTTATTGATAATTTTATGAAAATCATCAAGTACAGGGTGTATTATGGCTCGACCACTAAGAAAATTAACCAGAGAAGGTGTGGTTTATGCTCGGCGAGAAATCGTTGAGGCCGAGATCAATGAACTTGAAAAGCTCAGTGATGATGATGTTGCAAGCAGAGGCGTTGTTTGGCCTAAAAACACCCCCGGTTTTATCTCGAGTGAAGCTTTACTTTATTTTGTACGAAACTCGGGTAACCCTTCGCTCCGTGAAACGTTGCTTAAAGCTTTGCTGGAAAGAATTCATCGGAACCTCCCTAAGCCCAATAGCCTGGATGGAAAAACAGCATCGATGAGCAGTATGGCGATCCGAGACAAAGTCCGTGATGATTTCATAGACCTGCTATTGATAGATCAAGCTGATTACGATGATCGACTTGACTATTTTGAAGTCAATTTTAATGGCGCGTTGGCTAGGGATCGAGTTGATGCGAAAAGACAAGTTCAGTCTAAAGAAAACCGAACTCAAGAGCTTGGTTGTGAAGACGAAGAGATCTCGCCAGAGGTTGAAAGAGCGATAGAATCCTACGATCCCTTCGAACCATATGAACTTGACAAAGAAAATTACCGACGAAGGTTGGATGCCGCGATTAATGCTCTACCACCACTTCAACAGCGCATCGTTGAGATGTGGCGTCAAGAAATACCCATTATCTCAAAAGATCCAAATGAAATGACAATCAGTAAGGCATTAAAGAAGTCGGACAAAACCATTCGTACTCACCGCGATTATGCATTTGCAACATTGCGTAAACGCCTTGAAGAAAAGGAGAAGGTATGATGAAAAATCAGACTATTTCTCGTGAAGATGTACTGAGAGATTTCTCAGTTGAATTCGACGCTGGTAAAGATACTTTACTAAGGTATCTGACTAAATTCCCTGAATATGCGGAAGAATTGGTCGACCTCTCGCGCGAGCTGGCTCGTGAAGTTGACGACGATATGCCGCTTACTGCGACTGATGTACTGAGTGTTGAATCGGCGATGGAGCGTTTTCGGACCGGTCTTACCCAGCAAATTGTACAAGTGAATATACCTCCACAGCGGTTCTCAGCCGCAGCAAAGCTACTTAACCTTCCAAAACAGGTTTTAATTGCTTTTGGCGGAAGAAGAGTTGATTTAGCCTCTATTCCCTTACACTTTCTTAGTAGCCTTGCGGAATCGCTACAGGTGACAACCGTGCAACTAAGGAATTTTTTAACACAACCGCCACAAGCGCCTGTTAGCCGAAGTTATAAATCGGAAGTTAAGCCTACAGCACCAACCAGAACATCTTTCGAAAAAATTCTACGTGATGCACAAGTTTCTGAAGAGCGTATTCAAGAAATAATAAAGGGAGATGAATGACGTGGATGCCATCGAGATTGCGCGCCAGCGTGCTGAGCAACTACATTATGCTGCTATCAGCAGAGGTTTAGATCCCTGGAAGCCTTATGCTTTTGTTGTTGGTGAAGCTAATTCTCGTAGTATCGACGTAGAGAAATGTTTACAAGGTTCTGATGAGCTAAATGGTAGCCGTGCGTTTTTTGATAGTGCTTACAGGTTAATTACACATGAAGACTCTGGTTCATTGTTCGAGCAAGCATTTCTGGTTGCACACGAAATCGGGCATGTTGAGTTAGGCGACGATACGCAGGATGAATATGTCATTGATATCGACCCTGCGCGTACAGCAGAACCTGCGCCAATGGGAATAGACCGTGTTGTAGATTATAGCCATCGACAACGGCGCGAAGTTCAGATGGATCTTTTCGCTAGGGAGTTTCTGCTACCGCGTTCGGCTGTTAAAAAGTTACATCTTGAATGTGGTATGAGCTGTAGTGATATATCCAGCAAACTCGGTGCACCTTTCGATGTTGTCGCCCAACAGATGCTTGATGCAATGCTACTTCCAATGGTTGAGCATAAACCACGCCAGCCCGAACCAGATATGTCGCTTAATGACAAGCAAATTGAAGCGGTCAGGCATAGAGGGAAAGCTTTCTTGCTCCAGGCGGGGCCGGGTACAGGCAAAACGCGAACCCTCGTAGCGAGAGTGGAAAGTCTGTTTAATGATGGAATTGATCCACGGCGCATACTCCTGTTGACGTTCTCTAATAAAGCAGCAGCAGAGATGTCTGAGCGTATCGCCAGGAAACAACCACATGCGGCAGCGGCACTCTGGGTGGGAACTTTTCATGGCTTTGGTCTTGATTTGCTCCGGCGTTTCCATGATCTATGCGATCTACCTGCGGAGCCCCGATTAATGGATCGGTCAGAAGCCGTAGAGCTTCTGGAAGAAGAGTTTTTACGTCTTAATCTCGTACATTATCGTAATTTATATGACCCTTCTCAAAATATTGTTGATATTTTGAATGCTATCTCTCGGGCAAAAGATGAAGTTACAGATGCATTGCAATACCGCATCCTTGCACAGGAAATGCTCAATAATGCCAGTAATGCAGAAGAACGTGAAACTGCCGAACGAGCGCTGGAGGTTGCTGTCGTTTATGACACCTACGAGAAGATAAAGAAACAGAGGGGATGTCTGGATTTTGGTGATTTGGTTATGCGTCCGGTACAATTGCTTGAAACAAATGAGGAGTTGCGCCAGCAATTGCAGCATAATTATCAACATGTAATGGTTGATGAATATCAAGACGTTAACAGAAGCAGCATTCGGTTATTAAAGGCTCTCAAACCTGATGGTGAAAATCTTTGGGTAGTTGGTGATGCCAAGCAATCAATTTACCGTTTTCGTGGAGCATCATCATTTAATATATCGCGTTTTTGTGTGGATGATTTTCCTGGCGGAGAATCTCAATCACTTGAGATTAATTACCGTTCTGTTTCAGAGATTGTTACAGCATTTTCTGCGTTTGCGTCAGAAATGAAAACGGGGGGGATCAAGAGCCATCTTGCGGCAAATCGCCCCGCATCGGGATCACTGCCTGAAATACAAACAGTAGAAAGCGGAGATTTGGTAAGTTCCGCTTTAGCTGAGTCTATATTACGAATGCGAGAAATTGGATTTAGTTATCGTGATCAGGCGGTTTTTTGTCGTGGAAATGAAAAACTCTCTGCGTTAGGGCAGGATCTGGAACGATTAGGTATCCCTGTATTATTTCTGGGCAGCCTTTTTGAACGTCAGGAAGTTAAGGATCTTGTGGCGCTAGTTTCTCTTCTAACTGATAAACGAGCAATGGGGTTAATTCGTATTGCATGTTGGCCGGAATTTCAGATGCCGATGGAAGATGTTACTCAGGTGCTGGAACACTTCCGTATAACAGATAATGAGCCCGGAAACTGGGACATATCGTCGCTGTCCTTATCGCCGGAGGGATTGTCCTCGTTTGAGAAAATAAAGAATGTACTACATGGCTTTAGTAGTGCTTCTCATCCATGGTCCGTGCTTGCTACGGTCTTGTTAGATCGTACGCGCGTAGTGGCTCAAATTGCAACGTCGGAAGCGGTTAATGGACAGGCTCGCGGTATTGCTATCTGGCAGTTTATGAATTTTGCCCGGCAGCAGTTCAGGGGCAGTGGTTTTCCGATAATGAAAATGATGACGCGGATACGTCGTTTACTCAAGCTCAACGACGATCGCGACCTCAGACAGCTTCCAGCAGCAACTCAAAATATTGATGCAGTCAAATTAATGACAATTCATGGTGCAAAAGGTCTTGAGTTCCCTGTTGTTCATTTAAGTGGCGTGAATAAGGATACAATCCCGGGTTCATATAGAGGAGTAAAATGCCCTCCGCCTGAGGGTATGGTTGCTGGTGGGAACGGTTCGTCCGAAGATATAGCCAAAGAAGCCCATGAGAATGAACAAGAATGTCTTTTTTATGTGGCAATGTCCCGTGCAAAGGACCGACTATTTTTTTACGGTGCAACGACTAAAGGTCAGAACAAATCCTTGCGTCGACTTTCCGACTTTTTGGACAGAATGGGGGCTGTTTCGCGCAATGTTATAACTCCCATATTAAAGCTGCCTATAGCGCCAGAAAATACGCCTCTACCTGTTGAGTTTCAGGGAGACGTAAATTTCAGTGCTAATGCTTTGGATTTATATAATACCTGTCCCAGACGTTTTCTTTATACACATCTTCTGTCAATCGGTGGTCGTCGACAAGAAACAGCATTTATGCAAATGCATGAAGCGGTACGCGATGTGCTTCAGACCATAACCAAACTGGGTAACGCGCACGTGCCTGACTGGCAACCTATTCTGGAAACTGCTTTTGTAAAGCAGGGGTTGCATGAACATGGTTACGTAGACGACTATCGCAATATTGCCGAAAAAATGCTCACCTTCTTTACCCAGTCCAGAAAGGGTGCATCTGTTGAAATATTGGATGAGTTCGTGTTGGGCCTTACCGATGCAAAGGTAACGGTTCGTGCTGATGAAATGCTGATACGAGGTGATTTGCGTACGTTACGTTGCATATTTACAGGGCATTCCCCCGGGACAGGTCCGAAAGGTATCAGACATGAAGCGTTTTCACTTGCCACAAAGAACGTTTTTCCCGGTTCATCAGTAGAGTTGGTCTACTTGGCCGATAATACGGTTTATCCTCTCAACCTTAAGCCGCAAACACTGAACAAATGCGAAAATAAATTACGAGAGATCCTCACTCGCATACGTAGTGGCGATTTTAAAACATCTGACTCTACGTTTAGCTGCCCCGGGTGTCCTGCGTTTTTTATCTGCGGTGAAGCCCCTGCTGGCCCCCTCAAGAAAAAATTCTAAAAAAATTTACCGACGGCGTTCTGATCACCCGATTAAAGGAATGTAGCCAGAAAACTCCTTCAGGCAAAAACTTTAAAAGGTAGTGATATGAACTCTGTTCAAAATGATTTTGATGATGTTGGCGATGCCGTTCGTGAGAACCGTCCGTTAAGGGCTGCACGTGAATATCGCATCAGCGTAGCCATTGAAAGCGTGGATTTTCAGCCAGCTTTCGTTTCTGATCCGGTACCTACCGGGCGGCAGATTTTGTCTGCGGCAGGTCTCGATGACCGCGATGAAATTACTCTTTGTGCGATATTGCAGTCTGGTGATTTTGAAGATATCCGACTTGATGAAACCTTTGATTTACGGGGACGGGGTGCTGAACGGTTTATTGCTTTCCGTACCGATCGGGACTTCAAGCTGACGCTTGATGATCGCCAGCTTGTATGGGGTATGCCTGCTATTGAAGGCCATGTTTTGTATGTATTGTCCGGTATTGGGCCTGAGCAGGCCGTTTTTCTGGAGGTTCGGGGAGGAACCGACCGTATTATTGAACCTGATGAGTTGTTGGATCTTACTGCATCGGGCATTGAGCACTTCATCACTGCTAAACGGCCGGAGCAGGGTTACACCATTATTGTTAATTCACGCGACGAATCGGTGTCCGATAAGTGGGTAACTTTCGAGCAGGTTGTGCAACTGGCGTTTCCCGGTGCCCCTGTTGAGTCAAACGTTATCTATTCCATGACCTATCGCCACGCAGCATCCAGACCACATGCTGGTGAGCTGGCTGAGGGCGGTGTTGTCGAAGTTAAACATCAGGGGACGATTTTCAATGTCACAAAAACTGTTCAGTCTTAATAGTGATTTACGCCAGCTTCGCGAAGCTGGCTATTATGTACAGGTGATTGGTGCTTTCCTGGTGATGCGGGAAGTCCCCTATGTCAATGCACAAAAATGTGTACGCAAAGGGACCCTTGTGACATCTCTGGATCTGGCGGGTGATCACACCCGCAAACCTGAAAATCACGTAATACACTGGGATGGGGAATATCCGTGCAAAGCAAATGGAGTTCCTTTAAATGAAATCCGTCATGTATCTCAACACTTTGATTTTGGTCATGGCCTTACTGCCGAGCACGGTTTTTCAAGTAAGCCAGGGCCGCAAGGGTATCCAGACTATTTTGCTAAGATGTCAACTTATGCAACCATCCTCTCAGGCCCGGCAGCAGTATTACAACCGGGGATTAGCCCTAAAATATTTCGGACTCCTGATGAAACTGAAATGGACAGTGTTTTTAATTACATTGATACTGCGTCCGATCGTGCGGGAATTGGGAAGCTGTCTGAGAAATTAGAAGGTGAGATTGTTTCGATTATTGGTACTGGCGGAACGGGGAGCTACATTATTGATTTAGTGTCTAAAACACCGGTGCGCGAAATTCGCTTATTTGATGCTGATGAGTTTCTTCAACATAACGCATTTCGTGCTCCTGGAGCTCCACTATTGGAGGAACTTCGTAATGCACCGTTGAAAGTTGACTATTTCAAGGGTATTTACGAAAGAATGCATCGCAATATTATTGTACATCCTGTCAGATTGAGCGATTCCAACCTCAGCCTGATGAACGGAACTACGTTTTCATTTGTTTGCATGGATGCTGGCGAAGAAAAAAAAGCGATCATCCAAAAGCTGGAGTCGCTTAGTGTTCCCTTTATTGATGTTGGGATGGGTCTTGAATTGGTGAACGGTAGTCTTGGTGGCATTCTTAGAGTAACCACCAGTACTAAGGACAAACGCGAACACGTACATTCGGGACGTATCTCTTTTGCTGGTGGAGGGGAGAAAGATATTTATGCTTCAAATATACAGGTTGCTGATTTAAATGCGCTTAATGCAGCTCTGGCTGTCATAAAATGGAAGAAATTGAAAGGTTTTTACCGCGATCTGGAAAACGAGCATCATTGTACCTATACCACTGATGGTAATATGTTGTTGAATGAGGATCTGAAATGCTGAAAATAAAGAAACTGGAACATCGCTTTATTCGTAGCATTCCTCGTGAACTCGATGTTGGCGTGATATATATATCAATGGAATATGCAACAGCAGTACATAGCTGCTGTTGTGGTTGTGGGGAACAGGTTGTTACTCCATTTTCACCAACTGACTGGAAGATGATTTTTGATGGTGAGTCTGTATCGTTGACGCCATCCATTGGTAACTGGCATTCCACCTGTCGTTCGCACTATATTATTAAACAGGGTATTATCATTGAGGCTGGTAGCTGGAATGATGCCCAGATTTCGGCAGAAAGAAAAAGAGATAAATTAGCTAAAGCGGATTACTATAATCCAGCATCTAAATCTCTTAGCCCGGAAGAAGAGACGAAAAATACCTCAGGGCAGTTATCCAGAGATCGCGGGGTTGTGGGTAATTTCTTGGGATGGTTGCGTAACCTGATGCGTAAAAGCTGATTTGTCGATAGCCGTACCAATAAGCTGGTTAAAGGGGGGGATCTGTAATTTCCCCTAAGCTTATTATGTTTTGTTAATTTCCCTCCATTAAAACTCACTTGCTGCGTAACTCCAATCGCAGTATCCTTACCCCGCGCCTGCAAAATCAGGCGCCGGGATTGGAACCCCGGGATATAACCATACTGGCGACACGTGACGCGCCCGCGTCTTTTTTATGTCGCGCGCTTAGCTACACCAAAATTATGGTGGGCTGGGCGGGGGCACCGTAAGGTGCGCCGGTTCCAGTATGGCCGGTAGTTCCAACCCCGTTCAGTCCACCACCCATGAGATTGGAACCTCTGGTGGTGGTTTTCAAACTACATACTGGAGGTTGCCTCTATGGCTACGATCCCCACTCAAGCACACCCGTCACTTGCTGTTCCTTTCAGCGCCACTACGGATTTCACTATACTCGCCAGTCACTGCGAAACCTTCGCCGAAACCCTGATTGAAAGCAACGATCCCGCGTTGAAAATGGCGCTTTGCGGCAGAATCAACGCCTGTCTGACGCTGTTGCAACCCACACTGTTAGAGCCTGTTCCTCCCCATCTGGCTGAAAGCCTGACCGTTGACACGCTGCCTACCAGTTCTCCGCGTTTCGATCCTGAATGTACGGAGCTTTGTCGTTACTGCCTTGCTATCACGCAAACCCTGTCGGGGCTGGGATTTGCCTCTGAAACGGAGAAGTACCTTAGCTGGCTGCTGTACGACCTGATTAACTACTTCGCTGCGGAAATGAAAGCCCCGCGTTGGCTGCGTACCGCTGGCGGCGTGAAGTTTATCGATGGTGTGGAGATCAAAGCATGATGCAGTCTGACTGGCATCCTGCCGACATTATCGCCGGGCTGAAAAAACGTGGCACTTCGCTGTCAGCGCTTTCGCGTCAGGCCGGACTGGCATCCTCCACGCTGGCAAATGCGCTTACCCGCCGCTGGCCTAAAGGCGAAAGATTGATTGCTGAAGCGTTAGAGGTTGCGCCTGAAAAAATCTGGCCTTCACGCTACCGTAAACCAGAATACCGATAAGACAAACGGTTCTCCCGATCTTTTTCCTGCCCTTGCAGATGGGAGATCGGGAGAATGCCAGTGACGTGCGGCAACTCAGCATTTAACCAAATCAGCGGGAAATGTTTTACAGGCAAAAACAGTTTCCTCTTTCGGCACCCGTCACATTCGCATTATTTTCTCTCTGCAACAAATGGCCCTTCGGGGCGCCCTTATACGCTTCACGACCTGCAAGAAGCGGCCTGATTTCAGGCTGGTCGTCCCTTTACCGACAATACCTTTGAAAATGTCGGACTGCGTTGCAGTTAAGGTCACTCTTCACATTGCGTCAATATCTGAACTGGTTTTTCGGTACAGATCGTAAAACGGTGAATGCTATGCATGCCATTCACTGAAATACCCGAATGCGTCTTCAGCTTTGCAGCAACGACGCATGAATCTCTCATTCCATCGTTTCATAATCATCTTTATAGCTTTACACCTATATAGTTTTTAACCTATATTATTCAGGAGGTCCCGTGTGGACGATTAAAACAACGGATATGTTTGATCGCTGGTTTTCCTCGCTCAATGATACCGATCGGGCCAGCGTGCTTGCAGCGCTGTTGGTCCTGCGGGAAAAGGGGCCGGGTTTGTCCAGACCTTATGCCGATACGCTCAAAGGCTCCTGCTTTAGCAACATGAAAGAGTTGCGTATTCAAAGTCGGGGCGATCCGATACGGGCATTTTTCGCTTTTGATCCGACCCGTACCGGCATTGTACTTTGTGCCGGAAATAAGGTCGGCAATGAAAAACGTTTTTACGATGAGATGCTCCCGATTGCAGATCGGGAATTCACGAACTGGCTGAACACAATAAAAGAGAAGGAGTAACGCGATGGGCAGAACGCTGGAACAGCTTATTGCGGATGAAAAACCTGAAGTCGTGGCCGAAGCTCAGGCGATGGCGACGGACATCCTGCTCAACATTCACCTTGCCGAACTGCGCGAGAAAGTACAGAAAACGCAGGTCGAAATGGCGCAGGTGCTGGGTATCAGACAACCTACTGTTGCCGGTATGGAAAAACCGGGGCGCGACCTGAAACTGTCCACGCTGAAACGTTACGTTGAGGCGACCGGCGGTAAGCTACGCCTTGATATTGAACTGCCGGATGGCTCTCACTACGGATTTGTACTGTAAACACTGACGCTCCCTGAACCGGAGCGTCAGCCCCCTCTGTATAACGGGCTGCTGCCTGCATTGCCGACAGGCTTTGCTGCCGCGTGACCGTAAAACTGCACCAGAAACGCAATGGTTCAACCCTGCACCAGACCCGTGCGTCACTTTAACCGCGCAGAGCGGGAAAGTGACGCACGCAGCCCTTTCGACCTGCACCAGAGAACTCAACTGCGCCAGCTCACGGCTGAATCCTGACACCGCCTTTTCAGGCCATTTGACCAATAAGGAGATCATGAACCGATACCGGAGGGGGATCAGGACGATCCGGGGGATAACCCGCTAATGCGGGCGGCTGCTCAGAGAGCACAACCGAAGCCCCACCACACCTCAACGGCTGCCGCCCCGGCGCTCAGGTATCGTTCGCAGCCCCGACAAAACTCAGGGGCTATCGGCCTATGCGCCGGGGAAAGTTGTATCAGTGTTGGGTTTTTTGGGTGATGAGTTTGCGGCATTCATGAAAAGGGGATGGTATGGGAATACTGGAGCAGGAAATGAAGCGGCTGGCGCATTAGGCGGGCGGCAGCTACAAAACGGTGGATGACCGCATCAGGCTGGCGCAGCGTTTTTGCGAGCGTCTGGTGCTGGCGCAGAATGTGCAGATCCGCCGGGTGGAGCAGCTTAAGGCCCGGCATATTGAAGGCTATATCCGTGAACGGCTGGCGCAGGGTATCACGAAGCGTTCCCTGCAAAACGAGATGGCGGCGGTGCGCTGCATCCTGAAACAGGCCGGACGTGACAGGCTGGCGCAAAGTGAACGGCTGAACAACCGTTCACTGGGTCTGTCCGGCGCATCCCGTAGCGGCACGAAACGGGCCATCACGCCGGAGTATTACCACCATGTACTGGAAACCGCCCGTGCGAAAGATCCGGGGCTGGCGGCGGCGCTGGAACTCTCAAGGCAGATGGGGCTGCGCTCACAGGAGGCGGTACAGAGTGCGCAGTCGTTGAAAACGTGGAAACAGGCGCTGGAGCGGGGGGCGTCCCGGCTAACCGTGGTGTTCGGCACCAAAGGCGCGCGGCCTCGCGAGACGGTTATTCTGGACGCTGTCGCAGTGAGAAAAGCGCTGGATAATGCGTTATCTGTAGCAGAACATCGCCACGGCAGGTTAATAGATAAACCTGACCTGAAAAGCGCGATGAAATACTGGCACAGCCAGGCGTCACGTACTGGACTGACTGGCGCATATTCCCCACACTCGTTGCGTTATGCGTGGGCGCAGGATGCGATCTGCCATTATCTGGCGCAGGGATTCAGTAAAAAGGAGGCGCTGGCAATGGTGGCGATGGATTTGGGGCATGGCGACGGACGCGGGCGGTATGTGGCGCAGGTTTACGGGCAGAGAAATGAGACAGATTGATAGCCGTTGCCTTGATAAGATTGGGTTATCTATCGGTTTTGTACACTTTTCTATCAATAACTGCCCCTAAGAATGGTTTAGCCTATTAATGGGTTTCTGGTACAGCATTACGGCAATTTTACTGATGATTGTGCCAGTAAAAGGAAAAGGCCGGAAAGTGTAAGGGGGGGCTAAGGGTAACAGCGCCAGACCGGAAAAGGCCAAAGGGCTTAAAAGGCTAAAGCTGGCGCAGATCGATATTTATCCGGTGATATCTGGCGTAACTTCTGTAATGTGACTGTGAGCAGAACGCTAGTGCAACCCCCTGTGATCTTGTGACTGGTGTAGATATTCAGTGCAAAAAGAAACGCAGATCCGACTCAATCAGGATCTGCGTTTTCATTTTCAATAAATTACATTGCCGCTGGCTCAGGCCGCCTTATGCTGCCGCGCATAAATATACGGCGCAACATACCCCTCGCGACTCGAATCCAGATAATCCGACCACCACTGCATCATGGCTTTGCGGGCGTCGAGGTGTTCAGCGCGATGAATATACGCCGCCCGCACGCTGTTACGTTCCTGATAGCTCATCTGTCGCTCCACGGCATCCCGCGACCAGAGTTCAGATTCCACCAGTGCGCTACAGGCCATTGCCCGGAAGCCATGCCCGCAGACGTCGGTTTTGGTGTCATAGCCCATTAAACGCAGCGCCCGGTTGATGGTGTTTTCACTCATCGGTTTATACGGGTTATGGTCACCGGGAAACACCAGTTCCAGATGGCCGGAAATTTCGTGTATCTGCTTCAGAATGGCAATCGCCTGCCGGGAAAGCGGCACGATATGCGGAGTGCGCATTTTTGCGCCACGACCAGAGAAGCGGACTTTCTCAATCGTTTCCCTTGTGGCGGGAATGGTCCAGATTTTGTGTCTGAAATCAATCTCGCTCCAGCGGGCAAAGCGCAGTTCGCTGGAACGGATAAACAGATGCAGAGTCAGCGCTACAGCCAGCCTTGTTAACTGCCGCCCCTGCTGATAGTCACCGATACGCTCCAGCAGCTCGGGTAACTGTTCCAGCGGCAGGGCGGGATAGTGATTTTTAACCGGCGGCGCAGTAACGCCTTCCAGATGCAGCGCCGGATTGTTTTCAGTCAGTCCCTGTTGAACGGCGTAACGCATGATGTTGCAGAGTTGCTGCCGGGTTCGGGACGCGACTTCCAGAAAGCCTTTATCCTCGATAACTTTCAGCAGCGCCGTGAAATGCTGCGTTTTTAGCATCGTAACGGGCAGATGACCAATTGCCGGGAAGATATGATTTTTCATGCTGGCAAGGATACGGTCAGCATAATCTGCCGACCACTTTTTGTTGGTTTTGTGCCAGTTCAGCGCGACAATTTCAAAGCATTTTTCCGGCGACGCGGCGGCTTTTTCAGCCATGCGCTGCTGTGCGGGGTTGATGTTCTGTGCCAGAAGCTTACGGATGCCGTCGCGCTGTTGACGGGCGTCGGAAAGCGAAACCAGCGGGTAGGCACCCAACGCAATACGGGATTCTTTCCGGCTGAAGCGATATTTGAGATACCAGAGACGGGAGCCGCCCGGATTGACAAGCAGATACAGGCCATGGGAATCAGCCAGTTTAAAGGGTTTATCAGAAGATTTGGTACTGCGGATTTTCGCGTCGGACAGGGACATATGGTGGTCACTCCATTATCGAACTGAAATGACCCCAAATCAGACCAC
>PPYF01016934.1_pt1 | contig 27043 bp, 37 predicted proteins | sample 1559871 | NCBI WGS metagenome assembly PPYF01 (sample SAMN08240021, study PRJNA423297) | Human gut metagenome, whole genome shotgun sequencing project. | reverse complement strand
AGCGCTGTGCGCATGACGCGCTCGATCTGATTACGTGTGAATTTGCCGCCCTTGGCATCGCTCACAGGCTTTTTCATTCCCGGGCAAAGGGCTTCGGCGTCGCCGATGATGGCCTGAGCGTCCGGATCGTCGATGAGCTCATCGTCATCCGGATCAACGGTGTCATTCGGCACAGGCGGCGTATCTGCGTCGCCCACAGGCTTCTGAGCCTGGGCTTGGGCCTTGGCAATGGCTGCCACTGCGGCCTCGAGTTTGGTGAGGCGCTCCTCAAGTGTCGGCGTGGGCGCCGGTGTCGGTGCAGGTGCCGGTGCCCCGTCAGGCGCGTCGCCGTCCTGAAGGCGTTTCCTGCGTATCCGCGTCATACCCGCATGAGACCTCTTTCAAATCCCCGCTCTCGACTGCCTCTATCGCTTTTCGATCCGTCAAAAGCAAATCGGCGAGAAGAAAGTCCGATTTGTCACCTTCTCCTCGCCGAACGTTCTGCGTCGTACCGACTGCAATCTCCCGCCAGTTGTCCGGATCTGCGAATCTCGCGTGACCGATGACTACCGGCTTGGCCTCAAACGAGGCAATCGTTTCGGGATTAAAAATTTGTTCTTCCGGCCGCCATACCTGAACCGCGTGGCCGATGTTTGGCAGGCCGACCTCAGCCGCTGAATATTCGAACGATCCGACGCGGCTAATCGGAACGTCTCGGCATAACAAATAGCCCTCCGGAGTTTTTTCCTTCAGAGGGCTGATTTTTTCCGTGGTCAAGAAGCGACCGTCTCGAAATTTCCTTCTCATTTGTCCTTCTCGTAGAAAAGCGGTTCGGGCCAGCACCGGCAGTTAAAGACGCATCCGGGATGGCTGCGAATAGGCGTGCCGCCTGCGCCCACATCGCAGATCGGAGGATCGCTCCAGGCATGAACGGTCTTATCCAGCTCGCGATGCCTCGGTCGTACCGCGTTATCGCCGACGGTGTGCCACACGTAATGCGTAGAGCCGACCGCCTGGGCCCTGGCCTGCGTAAAGTTGGACCGCGCCCTGGCTGTCTCCGTCCGGGCAATGCAAATCGCTCGGGATTCCGTAACGCCGCTCAGCTCGTTTTTGATGCGCTGGGCGATATCGGCATAGCGCTGGCCGTCCGATAGCCCGCTAGCGGCCCATTCCTGAGCCCTCTTGGCGGCCTCCATGGGCAAAGAGCGGATCAGTGCGACCTGCTCCTCGCGCAGACGATTGAAAATCGGCTCGGCGGCCGCGTCTTTGAGTTTGCGGCGAGTTTCCCGGCTGATCTTTTGGCCAATCCTGAGCCAAGTGTCGTAGTCAGCCGAGGCCGCGCGACGCAGCATGATGTCGGCCACCGAGCGGGCCCATTCGTCGAGCCGCACCGAATAATCAAATAGGCTTAGCTGGAGCTGGCTCGGGTCGCTTCCCTCCCACTCCAGGGCGATCTGCGCGATCTGTTTGGCCACTGCCTTGAGCCGCTTGCGATACCATCGTTCCAAAGCTGCTGTTTTGGCCTGCTCCCGGAACTTGTTCTGCTGCTGCATTTAATCCTCCTCCTGGCGGCATGAGCTCGTTTTCCTGTTTCTCGGCCTCGTCAATGTCCTCCTCGGTAATGGAGGAGAAAAGGCCGATGGTCGGCGAGAGCTTTTTGAGCTCCTTCATTGCGTTCGGCAGCGGGATTGATTCGCTCTGTAACGCCTGCACAATCGCACCGACCATGGCCGTCGCATAAGCCCCTTTCTGCTCGTTGGTCATCTGCCAAAGCGGGCGGAAATCGAAATTGAAATCTTTGTCCGGAGCATGTCCGGTCACGCTCATATAAATGACGTTCAGGACTTTCTTTAGGCCCGGGCGCAGCATCTTTTCCTGCTGCTGTTTCGTATTGTCGTAGTAGAGCCGAATGTCGCTCTCGCCTGTCGAATTGAAGCCGACCGGAGACTGACCGAACAAGCGCACCAGCGGGATGCCCGTGGCGCCGGAAATCTGCTGTGCAAATTGCAGAAGAACTTCCGGGAGGCCCGTGAACGTGTAGGTCATCGTCTGGAAGTCATCCTCGATGTCGCCGAGCGTCATGCCCTCGATGCTCTGGAATAGCCGGGTATGCTCCATCTGCGTCATGAATCCCTTCTTGGCAACGTCGTTTGTCAGAATGGAGCGCAGGCCTTTGACCTTGTAATAGCGCAGGTAGCACTTATTGACGAGCTGAGCCGCGCCTTCCGTTGCCATATCAAACATCTCGATCCGGTTGAATAGCGGCTCCAGTACGCTCGCGCCCCAGCCTCGGTACGCCTGTCGCAGGTAGTACGGCAACCGGCGCCCTTCAAAGCGGATACAGCGCGAATAATGGATTTTTCCTCCGGGAATATCGATATTGCTCTGCTCGGCAAAGACTTGGTAATAAAGCGGCTTACCGAAATTCGGCCCCAGCTCCTGGACGACTTCCGTCGACGGGTTGACCTGCCAGCAATCGAGAACGAGCAGGCCCTTAAAGGCGCCCTGCTTGATCGGTCCGAGAGGCGTGCCCATGTCGTCGCCGTCAATAAGCAGGACGGCCAGCGAACCGCCATAGAGCCGCGCCCATTTGAGCGCATCGCACAGGCTATCCCAAACACGAAATTCATCGAGCGCAATATCGATCGCAGAAGCGACCTCCGGATCGTCACACTGGAGCTCAACGCCCTCGCGCGTCATGTCATCGGCCACCACGTCAACCGCGAGCCCGCACATCCATGAACCCTGGTACGCCCATTCCAGCTCATTGCGCTGGAAAGACTTGAACTCAGGGATATAACGATTCGCGTTGATCGTTGTGCTTGTCCCCAGGCCCATGCGCAGGAGAGGGTTCTGAAACCCGTCGGCAAACTGCCTGGTGCCGCGCTTTGTCCGGGATAGTTTCTTGTTTACCTTCATGCTTAACCTCTGCCCAGGCGAATGAACTCATCGAGCCCCGCCTGTGTGATATAGCCGTCGAGGCTGTATCGGATGGCATCGATGCCGTGGTTGTATTTGTCAACGATGATCGGAAGGACCTCGTTCGTTTTTGGGTCGGTCTTGTAGCTGTAGAGCTTGAATTCCTCTGCCGTGTGCCGGCAGCGCGGATGGATGACGATTTTGTCGAACGATTTCAGATATGCGATACCGTCCTCAATCGAGCCCTGCCACTTCTCAGCGGCCGAAATATTGAAGCCTTTTCGCTTAGCCAAATAGCTGATTGTTTCCGGACGCGAGCAGTCGGCCTTAATCGGCCAGCTCCTGGAGAGCGGGACTGAATCGTACAGCGCCGGGAGCTCGTCTAGCTCCACGCCGTGGCCGAAGGCCTCATACTCGATATACAGCCGATTGTCGTACATGAACGATCGCACCAGCGTGCTCGGGTCGTTCGCAAAGCCGAAGTCAGCGCCGAAAAACAAGCGATCGGCCTTCTGCCAAAGATCGTCCGGAAAACTCTCGACCGTGAACCTGCCGCGAAAAATCTGCGCATCGCTGATTGTCCGAGGAAATCCTTCCCAAACGTGCAAATAGTTCTCGTAGTCATTTTTGCGATCCCATTCCATCTGGCGCCGGAGCGCTTCCGGAAAGTATGGGTTCTCATCAAAATTGACCTTCCGGACATAGGCACCGGGAGGCGGCGCATCGGTCAGGAATAATTTGGTCGTCGGATCGTCGGCCAGGAGCGGGTTAAACGAGACCCATATTTCGGAGCCCGCTTTTCGGATGGTCGGTATCAGTGTCTCCCAGGAGACTTGGGAAATGCTTTGAGCTTCCTCGCAGTTATGAACTAAAACATCCCCGGCAAAGTAATTATGGTTTCCTTCGACCTCGAGATTAAAGACAAAATTTCCGCTTTCACTCTCTCTGTTTCCGTTAATACTTCCTTGTTCCTGAATCTCAATACGCTCCACCCTTTGCTCTTCAAGAAAGCATCTTTGCGAGCGTCCTCCGCCCGTGCGGCTGCTCCTTTGTGACTTCCCCCGTCTACCTCGATCGCAATGCCATACCAGATATTCGCAATGTCCACCTTGTAATTCGTTGGCACGTCGGGCGCGCTTATTTCCGTAGGAATTACCAGCTCGGGCCACCAGCCGCGCCCGAGCCAAGAGAGAAGAAGTTTTTGTCCCTTTGTTAATCCGCGACCGTTTCCTCCCAATACGCGAGGATGAGTTCCGCTTTTTTTCAGTGATTGAATCGTTTTTTCCCGTATTTCCGGATCGTACATGGGGTTGTTCTTCTTCATTCGCTCCGAAAGAAGTTTGCGAACACAATCCCGGCAATATATCCCGCCTTGTTTTACGTACTTCTGCCGCCTTCCGTGCGTATTCATTGCGATCATTTCGCCGCATCCTCCAAGGCACGGAACAAAATCGGGAATATCCAGTTTTGCAGGCATAAACGATATCTCCAGGAACAATTTCAGAAACAGGTATATAGCCCTTTCCTTTTACAAAGAAAGGATGCTCTTTAGTTGATATTATATGGTTCGGCGAACCAACAAGTGATAATGCATAAAGTTTCTTGGGCGCTGGATTTTTCATTACCTTGACGACCCGGCGATACTCTAGGCATTGAGTGTCGTGGTTAAAAGAGCGGACATAATCTCCGGGCTTTATAACTTCTATCGGCCTCCCATCGACCATAGTCCCGGCAACAAAGCACCAACAAATATCGATGCCTTCGATCGACTTTACCGACTGCACTTGTCTCTGCTGCAGGCCCTTAAAGAAAAACCGAGAGCCGTTTATATGCCTGATCTCAGTCTCTAGGAACTCGAAGCGGTGGCTCAGCCCTAGGCGCTCGGCCGTGTCTTTGAGCAGCTGATATGACGAATCGGCAATCGAATTTTGAAACTCACGGGAGCACAGTACGCGCAGCCGGGAAAGATTCGACATGACTACCAAGGCCTCCGCGATAGCCCACGACTTTCCCGAACCGCGGCCGCCATAGAAAACTTTAAATCTGTGCGGGCTCCACAGCTCGGAAAAAGGATCGTTCATTTTTTACCTTTAGCCACTTCTCTGATTTTCTCGTAGACGCTTGCCAGGCCCTCGCCTCCGGCGCCGTTCGTATCCAGTTGGATCTTTGCGCCCTTACGCCTGGCGACAACTTTCAGCCGGACTTCTGCCCGGAGCCTGCGATGTGCCACGGCGTCGCCTTTCTTGACTGTGCTCGACGCTCCATGTTTCTCGCTGAACGAATCAATCGTCTCAGATGCTTCTTCCATCGTGTCGGAGATATCGACGGCCTCATCCTCCAGGACCTGATCGCCGAAATCTCTCGCGCGCGCGAAGTCTACGGCAAAGTCATTCCGGTCGACGGTCCACTGATAAACAGTAGAAGGCGGGATTTGCATATCCCGGCAAATAGAAGTTAGGGTCTCGCCACTGGCGAGCCGCCTTAAGATCTTTTTGGCCTTGGCAGGCGTGTACTTGGTTTGGCGCCCCTGTTTACGCTTCGGAGCTTCGCCATTGTCCATGCTAATCCTCCTAAACGGTTACGCTTTAGGCAATAAAAAACCGCCACGCGGGCGGTTGAACTATCGAACTTTGATGCTATTTCAAAAGATTATTAAGGACGTGCGGGACTAAAACCTTAATCGTTTCAAGCGAGAGCTCTACTCCCATCTTTGCCGAAGTTTCTTTCACTTTTCCCCAAAGGTTTTTAGAGCGAAGCGCCGCCAGAAGGTCATGCCCTTTATTTGTTAAGGCAACGTTCGGCCCTATGCTCACAAGCATTGCGTTGTAAGCGGGAGTAAGAGAAACATCCTTTACAAACTCACCTTCAATCAAAAGATCAAGGTGACCGTAGACCATTTTCTTGAGGTGCTCCTTATCATCTTTTCCTTTGAGGTACTCAGACGGGAGCATATTTTCGGACCAGGTATCGCTCTCGAGGTCGTCAAAGAATTGCTCGATAGTTTCGGCCTCAAAGTGCGAGAGAAGTACTAGCAGTAAATTCCAATCTCTTTTCATATAACAAAAACCGCCACGCGGGCGGTATCAATGAATTTAATAAAGTACGTCAGGAGGATCGTCCTTCGTCAGGTCCAGCGGTTCCCCGTCGATAATCGCATCGATTACCATTTTCCTCTCAGTTAAATTTTGGGGATAGATAAGACCCCTACCGCGAAGAATCGGAATCTCGCCGTATAGATCCTCATGTATCCGATAAAGCTCTTTATCGGTAAGAGCCTCGAGCTCTTTCCTTGTGTATTTCGCCATCGGAACCCCTCTAGCTAATGCTGTTAATAATCTCTTCGAATATTTTAACACTCTCCGGCATAAAGCTCTTAATTTGCTTGTACTCATCCGGATTTGCAACCGCCGCAGAAAGCATATTCGCAAAGGCTTCCGCGGCTAAGGGGTCCTTATTTGTATCCTTAACACGCCAGTATCCGCTCTTATGCCCAACATTAAAGGCGCCGGGACTTCTGCAAACACCGCCGGCCAAATCCTGAATCGTTCCGCTTTCTATTTCCGGCATTGCTAAAATCGAATCGACCATTTTCTGCCAGTAATGCAACTCTATGGTCTTTGGGCTGGGAGCTGAAAGGACCCCGGCTTCTTCAAAGTCGTGTTTTACGTGCTCGATTGGGCAACGCACTCCTTTAAGAGCTTCCTGCCATTTATCGCAAAAATCATCGACGCTCATCTTTTTCCGCTTAACAGCGGACATGTCGTGCTTATATTCGTTTGCGGGGCCTTTATATTTACTGCTTATCTCGTCCCTGATTACCTGGGGAAAAATTCCTCCCTGATACTGGCTTGACAAGTTTCCTGTCACCGTGACAGTTCCGAGCTGATAAGGCATACCATTCATGTGATCAATAGCGTGCCCCGATTCATGGAAAATAACCTGATTAGGCTTTTCATAGCTGCTGCCGGCCAAATCTTTCTTTTGGTTATAAAAGATGGATTTTAGAAGTGGCTGGTAGTACCCGCTACTGGTAGTCGAGCCAATTTTCAGGCCCAATTCGCTTTTCTTCCATAAATCAGCAATCTCCGGTACAGCCGATTTGGAAAGTAAATCGTGAAGGTTGTCGTAGTCCTTTGGACTGTAATTCTTATAAAGATTTCCGGACTGATAATTCTGTGGTCTGCTTCTGGCGAATTGCGTTGTCTGGTTACTTTGTGCTGCAGAAGTCTGCTGGGCGTTCTTTCTCCGTTTCCACCAGTCGATAGCCGCTTGCACTCCGAATTGTTCCTGTCTGCCGCCTCGAGGTGCTGCAGAGATATGGCGACCGTTAAACTTTCCGCCCATGCCTGCGAGAACCTCTCCAGTGCGATCATCCAGCTTAACGGGCGTACCCTTATTTTCGGGGCCATTAGGTTTCACCGTGATCCATTTAACTCCGTCCTTAAATCGGACGGGGACGCGGCCGAGGATTTTGACATTCATAGCGCAGACCCATAAAAAGAAACCGCCCGATCACGAATGACCGAGCGGCTCAAACCCCATGTACTTACTCAAAGAGAAAGATCGGTTGTTAGGCGGGACGATCAGCCCGCTATTTCCTTAGAATCATCCTTGCTAAGTAACAATCCAAAGGAGAATTCTTATGACAGACATTAAACTTTTTCCTATTAGTGACAAAGTCAGCGAAGACTTGTACACCGATGTCGCTCACCCATTGGCCGCCGAAGCCGGTAAGCTTGGCGGTTCATTCGGGCGCCTTGTCAACGCTGTTTTTGGAAAGGGAATGGACGCCATCGCCATTTTTGCTGAAAACAAATGGGACAAGCTTGCCGAATCATATAGAGAAAGGCTTCAAAAAATACCCGAGGAAAGACGGATAGAGCCAGACTTCCAGATAGTTCAAGGGATCTTATCGGGATACTCCTCCGCTTTCAACAAACCTGAGCTCGAAAGGCTTTTCGAAAATCTCTTAGTCTCGAGCGCGGATAAAGAATTAGCTGCTGGGATACTCCCGTCCTTCCCAGTCATTTTAAAAGAGCTTTCTTGCGACGAGGCGAGAATTCTGAAGAGCATCTCCAGCGATAAACCTAGACACTTCGCTAAGTTTGATCTTTTTGAAAGATTATCAACTCAAGACAAAATTTTGTTGGCTAAAAACTTAGTCCATCCTAATATTAGAAACGTATGTGAGTGCCCTCAAAACATCCCTTCCTATATGGATAATCTAGCCAGGCTTGGCTTGATTGAAGTCTCTGACACGCTTTATTTAACGGGAGCAAGAGGTACTCTGAGCTACGAGGAGATAAAAGAATCCGTAAATGTATCGGCTCTTGTGTGTTCAATTTCACCTCTAAAGCTGCCGGACGCCGAGCCCCATTTGGAATGGAAACAAGGATCCTTCCGGTTAACAGAGCTTGGCAGAAGTCTATCTGTTGCTTGCGGTCTTACATCTCTTGGGATTCCCGTGTACTTTCAAGACTAACAATTCTTTTTAAAAGATAACAACACGATAGGAACAGCAAATAAAAGCCAACGGCACCCGCTAAGGTAAGGGCCCCCATTGCAATCCAAACCAAAAGCATCCCGGGCCTCCTAAATCTATGAAAAGCAAAAAGCTCGAGACCCTCAAGCGGTTTCGAGCTCCAGCGTACTACGTTTCTTCCGGGCACGCGAAAGACCGCTAGAGAGCGATCAGGCACAACGCGAAGTCGTAGACTAAATTGTTACCTTGACTTTACCATTTTAAGCCGAAAATTAATATAGGGATTAACCCTCTATTTTGCCGTTCTGAGTCCTCTCGATAGCATCCGCAAACGCCTGGAGGAATGACCGGCGCCATTCCGGTTCCTGTCTGTAGGAGACCTTAGACTGGCGCAGCAGTCGTTCGTACTCTCTGCGCGTGCCGAAAACGAATACCCGGATGTGACGCTTTACCTTTGTCCCGTCAACTCTTTCCGGCAGACTCATCCAGGCGCGCTGCAGAAGCTCGGCGTCCGAGTAGTCCGGCGCCGGGAGAAGCGGATCGCGGGTCTTAAGCTCGGTCACTTCCCTCCAGAACTTTTCTTCTTCGGTTTCCGGAGCGCGCTCAAAATAACACTTGGCATACCGGCAGAAGGTGTCCGTAGGCGAGCGCCATCTGACAGGCTTGTCGCCATACACTCGCCGCCAGTTGGCCAAGCGTTCGTAGAAGTGGGTATCGATCATCAGCCCTCGCTTGCGGGTACTAAGTAAACGCCCGGAATTGTTTGAGCCTCGACCATCCCCGCAAGAATTCGATCCGTACAGTTTCGGAGGCCTGAAGTTGATGCGGCAATCGCGGAGATGTCAGCGCCTTTGCCTTCGGCGATTTCTCCGGTCATAGCCTCAAGCCTGCTAAGAATGGTTCTTGCCTCGGCTATTGCCTTAAACGAAGCATTCAATTGCTCGGTTCGATTTTTTACAATATCGATATGTTTCACTTCCATACTCCCATGCGAAAAGGAAAATTTATTCATGGATCTCTCCTATATATGCCCGCATTGCGGGGCCAAAACTGCTTTTGCCATTTTTCCTGTTGTAGACGCTCTCGATTCTCAGATTTGTATTGACTTGATCCCCGATCCGACTACAGGCGTAAGAGTTACTAAATTCAGGGTTGCAGGATTCCCATCCACCCCCGGCGGAGGACCTCTTGTTAAATATCATCCCCGCCGTTTCGTTACCAGTTGCTTGAGTTGTGGGGAATTCAGCTATTGGGAAGACGGAAAACTCGCCTTTCCCATCAGAACTGGCACCCTTCCTTCGCCGGACATGCCGGATAACGCCGCAGAAGTTTTCCGCGAAGCTCAGGCGATCATTAGTCTGTCTCCCCGTGCGGCTTGTGCGCTTTTGCGTGTCTGCCTCGAAATGATTGCCGACTGGTACGGAGAAAATCAGAATGTAGAAGGCTTCGACAAGTCCGAAAAGCTTTACAAAAAAATCCATAAGATCGGAATCTCTCCGGCCTTCCAACAAATTGCCAAGGCATGCAGAATCGCGGGGAACGAGCACGCACACTCTGGCGAAATTGATCTTTCCGGCGAAGATTCTTATGAAATCGCCGAAGCAATGTCCAGAATGATCAACTCCTTGGTCAATACATGGATCACGCCCATGCGAGAGAGCGAAGAGGTTCTCCGGAAACTTGGCAAGAGCTAACTTCATTCTAGCGCTCCGCGGGTGTTAATTAGATCCTGGACCCCCGCGGACAGTCTCCGGATAAATATCCGGATGTCCCGCTGGGTCAGGCTGACAAAGACAATCGCGATCGCCAGGAATAGCTGAGTGATCGAGATGATCATTAGGCTTGTTTCTATATCCATCTTTTAGCCCTTTCCTCATAGATCAGGTGATCGTTCAACTTCAGAAGGCCCCACGCTTTTAAGATTGCTATCCTGCGTTCTTCCGGAGTGAGAGTGAACCTGAGCGGAGCAAAGAGTTTGTCTAAATAGCCTTCCGGATATTCCACCATGAAGCTGCAGATCAATGCGTCGCTGAGAGGGTTTCTGTTTGTGGGCTCCGAATCTTCAGGCTTGATTTTGATAATGAAGTCGTCGGGATTTATGTCCGGATAAGCGAATGGAAATGACATCTTTTTCTCCTGGATCAGGCGGCCGTAAGCCGCCCGGATAAAAATCAAACTTCGGTCACGATTCCGTCAGAGCTCGTAAAGCCCTTGGCAAAGGATTCCCCGTGCAGTTTCGTGTAAAAGAAAAGGCGTGCGTATACGGTGGCAATCGGCTCGCAGATTTTGAAAATGCGTACTCGTCTTTCGCCTTTCCGGTTATAAGTGACTACTGCGTAAGCCTCGTAGTAGTCACTGGCGTATTCCCACCACTCATCCGGCGCCGATTCGGAGTACCCGACCTGGATCGTCCAGTGGCTAGCTACGTCGCACCCGAATAGGCTGTCCTCCGTGCATGTGCCATAGACGAATGCGTCCAGAGCGTGAAAGGTCTCCATGAATTCGATGACCTCTTTCTTCGGCGGCCATTTATATGTGCTTCCGTGGTACAGGTTGCTGTCCAGGATTTGCCCTTTCATTTCGGCGTAGTCAAACGCTACCGATAAGAGTTTTATTTTTTCTAAAACGTGTGATTCTTTCTCTAAAAGCATAGTATTAACCCCTAGTTTCCCCCATTTGCCCCATTTTTAATTAGTTTTTAATAAACTTTTTAAATGCGTACGCATGAGAAACTTTCTTAAAAACCGTCTTAAAACGGGGCAAATGGGGCAGATATTCCGGAATCTCATTCCGCCTCATCCAAATTCTTAAATTCTTTTAGCCGTAGCCCGGAGAATCCTCGGCCTCGTATTCCAAAAGAATCCTGAAAAGATTTGAATCCCTTACCGCTCAGTTTTTTGCTGAGAGATCTTGTATTTTTGATATAGCCTCTTAGTCCTCGAGGCTCGGCGTAAGCCTCCCAGGATTGAAAAGCAGCAATATTGGAGACAGCGTAGGCGGGACCGAACTCGAAGCATTCTTCGAGCCATTCCTTAGTTAGGTCCTGGCCCTCCTTGTAGCGCTCAGTTGCCTCAGCTACACATGAAGGAATGGCTAAGCCGGTCTGACGGTACTTTTTGACGCCTTCCAGTATCCAGTTGAGAATCCCGGAGCCTTCGGCCTTGAGCTTTTCGCAGAGGGTCTTATCCTGCTCGCTCTCTTTGAATACTCGGTCAAAAGTCATGATGACAGTACGGCGCAGAATGCCGTGGTCCGTTCCCCGGATCAAAAGATCGTGATTCGTACAGAAGTGCAGTGTGAACTGAGGCTTGAAGCTCACGGTCTTTTTGGCGTAGAGCCCACGGGCCGCAATTTGCTCGCCGCCTGTGAGCGCCTTAATGGTGCCCTCTTTCAGCGGCTTATCGTCGTCCGGCTCCATAACGGTCACCAGGCGCTTGCCCTTTAATCGGAGAAGGTCCTCACGGGTCTGTCCGGCATTCGAGTTTGTCGACTGTCCGAGCAGAGTTTCGGACGGCGTGATAAGACCGAACTGTCCGTAAACGTGCAGGATCGTATTTGTGAGCGTCGATTTGCCGTTTGCGCCGCCGCCCTGCAAAGTAAAGAATTTTTGCTCGATCGGCTCACCTAGAATCGGGTAACTGGCGATGAGCTGATAGAACTCGGCCTTTTGCTCGTCTCCGCTGCACACTTCCAGCACTGTCTTTTTCCATAACGGACAATCGGCCTGCGGGTCGTATGCCACACCCATGACTTGCGTGAGATAGTGCGTTTGTTCGGCGGAAATAAATTGCAGTGTCTTTAGGTCGATCTCGCCATTCTGGACAGCAACGTATCGAGTTTGGACGTCCAGCTCGGAGGCATGAATACGGATGCGATCATCGCCGCGCGCAATCTCGATCATGTGCCTGTACATTGCGGCCTTCTGCGAGGCCCCGCAGAAAGTGAAAAGCGCAGCACGTTCTTCCTCGTTTTCGCATTCCCGGGCGTCGTCCACAATGGCGAGCACCGTTTGCCTAGCGAGCTCCGTTGCCTCAACGTCAGACGTCTGTGCCCAATAGTATCCGGTCCACATGAGCCATTCGCCCGTCTCCACGACATAACGCAGAGAATCGGCGTACCGATCGACAAAGCGCTGAGCGTTGCCGTCCTCGGTAAGCTCGTACTTTCCACGTCTGCGAGGTTTCGGTAGGTATCCCCGGATACTTGCCAAACTCGGCTTAAGACCGGTTAATTCGAGCACCTTGGCCTGAGCCGCCTTGACAAACTCCTCTTTATCCATAGAATCGGTAAGAGAAGTTTTCTTAAGTACATTTTGTACTTCGTATCTGTCGGTACAGGCCTGCACCTTTGACAGTTCAACCTCGAGCTCTGCGCGTTTCGCTTCGCGCAGGGCTTTTTCATTTGCCTTGTTTGCGCGCGCAATAATGGTGGCCATTGTCACCGGGCGCTGACGTTTCTTTCCGAATCCGCCCCAGAGATACTCTGTTTCTTCCGGTCCTTTGTACTTTGCCGACTTTGCGCTCCAGGCGTCCCATAACTGATAGGCCTCGACTGAGCCGTCGAAATGAAAATGCAGGGCCATACCCGTCTCAACCCAGCGGGCGCGATCGTCGACATCGCTTGCCGGGAGCATATCCAGGTATTTCTTTGCTTCTTCTAGGTTGACATTCGGCTTCTGGCTCTCGGCTACAACCATGTCGAACTCGCTCATGGGCGCAGCCGTGCCCGCTTCTTTTCCCGGCTCCTCAACTTTCCAGCCCTTAGCGCGACAGTATTCCTCCGTTGCCCGAATGATCTCTTTGGCGCGTTCAACCGAACAAGGCGGTAGGCCAGCGGCGGGGATTGTGATCGGGCCGCCGTATGCGTCGGTCCACTGGTAAGGCTTACCCGTTTCCGGATGGATACCGTAGGCGACGAACTGCTGACCGGCGCCGAGGATTTCAACCTGATGCTTCTCGCCCTTCTCATCGACGAACTTGGCCGAGCTCATCTTTTCTATTCCGGCCTTCTCAGCCGCAAAGAGATAAAGGATTCTCGGCGCACGGCCTACCCGAGTAATCGTGTCGCCCAGTGCGTAGCGCAGACGATCCAGAAGCACCGGGTCGGTCGTGTCGCAGTCGATAGCCATGAGCGGATATTCGCCCTGGCCGCAAAGGAGGCCGATGCCGTAATTGGCGAATGCCTCGGCGTCCTTCGGTTTGAACCGGAAATTTGGCCATTTAGGCTCCCGGCATTTTTTAGTCCCGGGTTTAATCGGTATTGGCAGATAGCCGTTGGCCGCTAATGCCGCGGCCTTGTCTTTAAAATAGCTAGGCATTGTTTTTCTCCGAAGCCAATAAAGGTTTTTCGCCAGAGGACACACGGATGATTTTTTTCAGGCGTTCCATTGGCTGAGACTTGATGCTTTTAATTTTTCCGGATGCCATACGGCAGACTGTGCTTTGGCTAACTCCAAGAAACCGAGCAAGTTCTTGCTGTGAGATTCCCTGAGCCAAAACGCATGAAATCATTTTCGATAACATTTCACCTCGCAAAAGTCGTTTTGCATTTTTATAAATTATGCAAAACAAACACGAAGCCAGTCAAGAGGAAGTTTTATTATGCGTTTTTGCATAATTTGGGATAAGATTGTTCTTGCGCATAATCACCCAGCATTTTTGCTGTCCTAAAAGGAAAAAGCGCTAGCCTTATTACCATCTAGGAGGAAACATGAAATATCCCCTGTTAATGGAAAATCTGCGTTATCTAATGAACGAGCGCAAAGATTCAGCAAATTTGGTAGCAACTTCGTGCGGAATAACCGCATCTACTCTTTCAAGATTTCTAAACGGAGAAATCAAATCCCCAAGGACCTCAACCATTGCGGCCCTCGCTAAGTATTTCAACCTGACCCCGGAAGAGCTTGTCGCCACGGATGTCTCGACGCTCCCAAAAATTCGACCTCCGGTCGAAACAGAAAAGGAAAAAAATTATCTAGTTCCTCTGGTAACAGGGCAAGGCGCCGCAAATCTTTACTTCGGTGATCTTTGGCCCTTCCAAGATGATTTACATGAACTGTCTCCCATTTGCTGGTTAGCTGCTCCTCCGGATAAAGAACTCATGCAAAAAGTCATGCAAGTAGAGGGAGAAGCAACCAGGCAGGTACTTTATTCCTTCCAAATGATCGGTTCGGCTATGCAGCCAACTATTAAAGACGGAGATATTCTCTACTTACTAAATTCGGCCTGTTATTCTCCTAGAGACGGAGATATAGTGCTTGTCCGGAGAATAAAACGAGATATAAGATCAATCGTTAAAAAAGTCGATGAAGAGCCAGCAAAAGAGACAGTGAGAAGATTGCAAAAAAGTTTTTTGGAAGATGAGGCCGACTTTTTAATACGAAAGCTTTCAGTTAGCGATTCGGGTGAAAAATACATCACTTCCGTCGCAGAAGGTTGGCCTGAGCAAGAATTTCTTAAGGTTGAAGAAGGCCGAGACTTTTATGACGATCAAATACTTGGCATAGTCGCGAGTAAGTATTCTAAGCTGTAAATAGACAACCTAATGTCGCCGCCCCCGAGGCGGCTTTTTTATTATCTGCGATAAAACGCATAAATAGTTTTGCATTTTATTTTGCATTTATTTATACTTTTGTTATGCATTAACTTATATTTGCATAAAGGGAAAGCAAAATGCCAACTGCCAAATGCAAAATTTCCTCAAAGTTGTCTGGCAAAGCCGCCAGCTATAAGTTCTTATCTCTGGACAAGCTCAGAAGAGACATCCGCTGTGCGAAAAGAACTCTCGGTTTATCAAACGAAGCGATCGCCACACGAACCGGTGTTAATGCGACCTGCATTTCTAAATTTCTTCTAGGCGAAACGTCCGCCCCTCGCGCCGAAACAATCCAAAAATTTTGTACCTGGCTAAGCGATACAGCTGCTTCGCACGCTGCCAAACCTCAGCCTAATGCTCCGGAGGCCTTTGAGCCGGCTTCTTCGGCAGAGCTCGAGCAACCGGTTATCCAGTACGAAATCGAACCATGGCCGGTTATGAACTTTTCTTTTCGGAGGGTTCCTCATGCGAAAAGAATTTAACGACCTCGAAATCTTTGCCGGCGCCCTTGTTGCTTTCTTCTGTTTCTGGGCCTTTGTCTACCTCGTCTTCATTCTTCCGGAATTCCTCGGAGGTCTTTTATGAACTCAGTCTTTAACCTGGCGTCGTACAACCTGAACACGATGACCGACGACGAGCTTATCGCCTGGATTCGCTCCGAAGGCCTCTCGAACATGCCGCCGATCATTCGCACGCTTGTCGAACGCTTGGATGAGAAGCAGCCGATTATCGATGCCTGCGAGGAACAAGAGGAAGAACTCCTTTCCCGGGAAGGAAGGCTCGACGCCAACCTCGAAGATTTCGCAATCAACTTTCAAGAAGCCCTCAACGAACTTGACGGTGAAATCGAGGACATTGCGGAAAAGATTAGCTTTGCCGTCGACAACCTGGAATTGTCCGAGCTCGGGGTTCTCCGAAACGGCGAAGTTATTTGCAAAGAAGCCCTAAAAGATCCGACCGAAAAAGATCGTGTCGTCATCGTCCGAGGACAACTCGAAGCAATCAAAGCCGTTCTGAACGGCATCAGCAGCTCTCTTATCCATCTCGAAGCCGGGGACAAATTCCCCGAACCCCCTACTGTCTAAAGGAGACAATCATGTCACTTGAAAACGTCATCGCTGAAAACACTCAGGCCATCAACAACCTTGCCGAACTCATTCGCCAGGCCATGCACATGACGCCGCCCACGGCCCCGGCACCTGTCACTCCGCAGGCCGCCCCGGACAACGGCATCCATGTCCCGCCGAAACCGGCGCCCGTCCCTGAAAACCCGCCGTTTGTTGCTCCGGCGCCTGCTCCTCAGGCAGTTGCTCAGCCCGCACCTGCCCCTGAGGCGCCCGTGGATTATGAAACCCTTCGTAAGGCCCTTATGCAGAAGGTAATGCAGTTATTCAGCCAGAGCATGGAAGTCGGTAAACAGATTCTTTCCTCATTCGGCGCGAAAAAGCTCTCCGATGTGCCGGATGACAAGCTGGTGGCCTTCGCCGCTTCCGTAGATAAAGCACTCGCAGGAGTTTAACCATGGCCCATGCACTTCTTTCCCCATCATCCACCTACCGATGGATGCACTGCCCGGGCTCAGTTTCTCTCTGCCGCCTTTTCCCGGACGAATCGAGCGAATATGCAAAAGAAGGCACGCTCGCCCACGCTTACGCGGCGCATATTCTCGATCCGAATCAGCCAAAGCCTGCGGAAGCCATCCCGAGCGAAAACCTCACTTTTGTGAATGACTATGTGAGCTATGTCGAGCGCGAAACCTCGGGCGGCATTCGCCAGATCGAATTTCCGGTTTCCGTCTCTGAAGTTACCGGAGAAGCGAACGCTAGAGGGACAATCGACTGCGCCGCACTCGTCGGCAATACGCTCAAAATTATCGATCTGAAGTTCGGCCGCGGCGTGCGCGTTGAGGCCGAGGGCAATCTGCAGCTTTCGATCTACGCCTGGGGAGCCTTCCAATATTTCTCTTTGTTCGACGAGATCAAGGAAATCGAGCTCCATATTTTCCAGCCTCGAATCGACAATATTGATTCCTGGAAGCTCACGCCCGCCGAGCTCGAGACCTTCGTCAACAATGCTCGGGCATGCGCTGCCAAAGCACTCTCTTATCTGAATGCCGATCCGCTGCCGCCTGAATCGCTGATCCCGAGCGCTGATGCCTGCCGCTTCTGTAAAGCTAAATCCGCCTGCCCGGCACTTCGCCGGAAGGCCGCCGAAGCAGTGGACTTTAAGCCCATCACGGAAGCTGGCGACGCGATCCCGATCATTCCGGAAGAAGCATTAAGTCCGGAAAAGCTCGGGCAGAACTTAGTACTCGCCGATCTCCTGGAGCCCTGGATTGCAGCAGTCCGAGAAGAATCCCATAAGCAAATGCTCGAAGGCGTTCATATCGACGGATTCAAGCTGGTGTTAGGACGCCCGGGCAATCGCCAGTGGACGAGCGCAGCAGAAGCAGAAGAACTGCTGAAAACCTTCAAGCTCAAGGAAAACGAACGCTACAGCTACAAGGTCATCACGCCGACGGCCGCCGAGAAGCTCTACAAAGCGGGCCGTATCGGACAGCGCCAGTGGCCGAAGCTCGAGCAAATCATCACGCGAAGCGAACCCGCGCCTGTGGTCGCACCTGAAAGCGACAAGCGTCCCGCCTGGACACCTGCCGCACAACCTACCGATTTTCAACCTGTTAATTAAGTTAAGGAGTTTTCAATGACTGCTATCAATATCTCCGGACGTCTGTCTTTCGAGCACATTTTCGTCGCCGATTCCTCTAACGGTTCTGCGCCTGCTTTCTCGGCCACCGTCCTGATCGATAAGAGCGATCAGGCACAGATTCAGAAAATCCGCGCCGAGATCCAGCGCGTGGCGACTGAGAAGTGGAAAGACAAGGCTCCTGGCCTGCTCAAATCTCTGTACGCCACAGAAAAGCTCTGCCTGCGTGATGGTGACAACAAAGAATATGACGGCTACGCAGGGATGATGTACGTCACTTCCCGCAACAAAGCCCGTCCGACTGTAGTGGACCGCCGATGCAATCCAGTGACCGAGGCCGACGGCCTGGTTTATTCCGGCTGCTATGTGAACGCCCGCGTCGAGCTTTGGGCGCAGGACAACGCCAACGGCAAGCGCGTCAACGCCAAATTACTCGGCATCCAGTTCGTCCGTGATGGTGATGCATTCGGTGCAGGTTCCGCTCCTGCCAAACCGACCGACTTCTCCGATCTCGGAGACGGTGACCCTGCTCCCGCTTCTGTTGGCGGGAATCCTTGGGACTAAGAATCTTTAGGACATGGCCCTGCGGGGCCATGAGTTAAGGAGACTTAATATGAAAACACTCTGGGCAGACTTAGAAACATTCAGCCGCCGAGACATCAAAAACGGCCCGCATCAATACGCAGAGGACTGTTACGTGCTGCTCTTTGGCTATGCGATCGATGACGAGCCCGCGAAAGTTTGGGATCTTACGGTTACGGAAACGATGCCGGAGGATCTCCGGGCAGCGCTCGCCGATCCGGAAGTAAATACCGTATGGCATAACGGCGCGAATTTCGACGTTCCTGTCCTGCGCAAAGCCAAAAACCTGCACGTTGACCTGCCTTTTGAACGGGTCGATGACTGTATGGTCAAGGCGTATTCGCACGGTTTGCCCGGCGCCCTGGGGACACTGTCCGAGGTTTACTGCCTGCCCGTTGACCAGGCGAAAGATAAAGACGGCCGCCGCTTAGTGCTGAAATTCTGCAAACCGAACTTTCAAGGCAAGATCGCCAGTCGCAAAACAGATCCGGAGGATTGGGCGAGATTCGTAAATTATTGCCGCCTGGACGTCGAGGCCATGCGCGTGATCTATAAAAAATTGCCTTCATGGAATTGGGGCCCGCGTGACCGCGCTCAGTTCGTGATCGATCAGCGCATTAATAATCGCGGCGCCCTGATGGACGTTGAGCTTGCGCATGCTGCCATTGATCTCTCCGAGCGCCTGCGCCTGGAGAATGCTGAGAAAACCCGCAAACTCACAGGCGGCGAAGTCGAGGCCGCTACCCAGCGCGACGCCCTGCTGAAATATATTCTCTCAGAGTACAACGTCAAGCTCCCGGACCTCACACGCTCCACGATCGAGCGGCGTCTGGCGGACGAAAATATCCCTGAGCCCGTGAAAGAACTTCTCCGGGTGCGCCTGGCGTCAACCAAGACGAGCACGGCCAAATATAAAAAGCTTATCGCCTGCGTGAATTCCGACAATCGCATGCGCGGATGTCTCCAGTTCCGCGGAGCTACACGCACAGGACGATACGCCGGGCGCCTCATGCAATTGCAAAACCTCCCCCGCCCTACGCTTCCGCAGTACGTAATCGACGCGGGTGTCGAAGCAATCAAAGGCGGCTGGGCGGAGTATCTGACCGAGCCGGGTGAGCTCATGTCCTCCTGCCTGCGCTCCTGCATTATGGCAACTCCCGGAAAGCACCTTGTAGTAGCCGACCTCTCAAACATCGAAGGCCGCATGCTCGCTTGGCTTGCCGGGGAGACCTGGAAAATTCAAGCGTTCAGAGATTTCGACGCGGGCCACGGCCCTGACCTATATAAAGCGACTTATGGGCGCACCTTCGGAATTCGTCCGGAGGACGTCACCAAACACCAGAGACAAATCGGCAAAGTGATGGAGCTGGCCCTAGGTTATCAGGGCGGCGTCGGTGCATTTTTGACATTCGCGGCCGCTTACTCGATCAACCTGGACGAGTTGGCTAAACATGTCCGGGAAAATATTTCTTACAGCTATTGGGGCCAGGCCGAAGGGTCTTATGAATGGTACAAGGAAAAGAAACTGACCCACGGGCTCAAAAGAGACACGTTTATCGCATGCGAGGCCGTCAAATTGGCCTGGCGTGATGCGCATCCGGCAATCCAAAAATTTTGGGCATCGTGCGACACGGCCGCCATCCGAGCAATGAACGGCGTCCCCAGTCAGGCCTCCAAATTGTGGTTTGACCGTAAAGGTGCCTGGCTAAGAATGCGCCTGCCCTCCGGACGTTTTATCTGTTATCCGGGCGCACAGCTCGAGGACGGAGGCGTCGGCAAAGGCACCTTTTCATACATGGGCATCGATCAGTATTCACGGAAGTGGTCCCGCATTCCGACCTACTCCGGAAAAATCGTAGAAAACGCAACCCAGGCCACAGCCGCCGACATTCTGATCGGTGCGGTGGCCGCCATCGAGCAGGCAGGGTTTGAAATCGTTTTCTCCGTTCACGACGAATTTATTACAGAAGCCGCACTCAACAAGGACAACTCCGAGCTCGAGCGATTAATGGCAACACCGCCCTCCTGGGCACCGGACCTGCCGCTGGCTGCGGCCGGATTCACTTCACTTAGATACAAGAAAGATTAAGGAGACAGTAATGACCCAAGATCAAACAGAAGACACACTGCTTTTAGCTTACGCCGTACGGGGCGCGAAAGCCCTAGAAGAAGATAAACGTTTTGATGGCGTAAAACCCCTTGCACCCTTCCGTTCCGGCGCTCTTTGGGAGGGAGGAGAAAAATTCGTGACGATTACGGCCGTTGACGCGGGCGCAAGCGAAATATATGAGATTGCCTTCTCGAGGCAAATGGCCACGGAAGTAGTAGAGCATTTCACCGAGTATCTGAGTCGTTGGGATGAAGAAGGAGAAGCAAATGGACACGCCGCTGGGTAAAGAAGCCTTGCAAGAATTGGAAGCTGGTCTTGGCTATCTGCAAAGAATTATCGACAGAGAAGCGTATGTAAATGACCGTATGTGGCTTGACATTAATCTCCCCGAAAAGGAGTACGAGTTCTGCAAAGCCTTCGCTAAGGACCTCGCCAATACTCGCGAGGCTCTATCCTCCGCTAGGAGCACGATCAGAAAGTATTTAAAGGACACGGAGGAGAAGTAAATGAAGATTCTAATCATCGTTTTAGCTTCGATTTTTGCCATGGTAGCAGGCATGTTTATTACAGGCCTTCTGACCAAAATTGACAGTCTGACGTATCAAGTCCTCCAGCTTCAGGCACGAGTCCGCCGCATGGAGAAAAAAGAGGAGAACCGATAATGACGCCCGAAGGCAAAGTCGTCGCGCTGATTAAAAAACGCGTCAAGGAAGCGGGCGGCGAGGTTCGTAAATGCGCCTGGGAGAATTGCCGGGGAGCTCCTGACTTGCTTGTCATGCTTCCGGGGATCCATGCCTGGATCGAAGCGAAAACAGAAACCGGCAAGCTCGGCCCTCACCAGGCTCGCGAGCACGTTCGTATGTCAAGCGCCGGCTGCAAGGTGTACGTGGTTTTTGGCGAGGATCAGGCGCAGGCCCTGGTGAGCCACCTGATCTCTGTCTCCCGCTCCGGAGTAGAGGAACAATATGCGTAAGTTCAATCCCTGGCCGTACCAGCAGAGAATGATCCAGTTCGCTCTGCAGCATCCCCGCTGCGGCCTGTTTGTTCCCATGGGTATGGGCAAGACAAGTGCTTCGCTCGCCATCATCGATGTGCTTAAAAACATATTCGAGGAAGGCCCGGCGCTCGTCATAGCGCCCTTGGCCGTTGCCCGGAACTCATGGCCGAGCGAAGTCCGGAAGTGGGAGGACTTTTGTCACCTGAAGGTTTCTCCGATTCTGGGGACGACAAAGGAGCGTATCAAGGCCCTGCACACGAAGGCTGACATCTATGTCATCAACTACGATAATTTGATGTGGCTCGATAACTTTTTGACTGCCAAAAATTACACGTGGCCCTTCCCGGTTGTCATTGCGGACGAATCCACGCGGCTCAAAAGTTTCCGGACACGCCAGGGATCCAAACGCGCCAAAGCGCTCGCGAAGTTTTCGAACTTTTTCAAGCGCTTTATCGCCTTGACCGGCACGCCCTCGCCCAATGGTCTAAATGATCTTTGGGGCCAGCTCTGGTTTATCGACCACGGCGAGCGTTTAGGGAAGTCTTTCACGGCTTTCCATAATCGCTGGTTTAGACCTTTGCAGGTCGGAGCCAATGCGGCCGCAGTTCAATGGGTGCCCCATGACTTCGCACAGTCGCAGATCCAGGACGCAATCGCCGACGTCTGTCTCTCAATCAAGGCGGAGGACTACTTCGACCTGGATAGGCCCCAATTCGTCAATATCGAGGTTGATTTGCCGGACGAAGCCCGGCGCCTCTATGACGATATGGAAAAAGCGCTCTTTATCGAGCTCTCGAACAATAAGACAGTTGAGGCGGTCAATGCCGCCGCTAAAACGGTCAAATGCCTGCAGCTGGCAAACGGGGCCGTTTACACCGACGAGCTGCACAACTGGGAAGAAGTTCATACGGCCAAAATTGATGCGCTGGCTTCGATCGTCGAGGAGGCTGCAGGTGAGCCGCTTTTAGTCGCGTACCAATTTAAGACCGATCTCGCCAGAATCCTCAAGGCCTTCCCGAAGGCTAAGGCGTTCGATAAACGCCCGGAAACCATCGAGGCCTTTAACAACGGCGAAATCCCGATGTTACTCGTTCACCCGGCAAGCGCCGGGCACGGATTGAGCCTCCAGGACGGCTCCAGCAAGCTAGTGTTTTTCAGCCAGTGGTGGAATCTCGAGGAATATCAGCAGGTCATTGAGCGTATCGGCCCGATGCGCCAAATGCAGGCGGGACACCCGCGGGTTGTAACGGTTTACCAGATTCTCGCCCGAGACACGATCGACTACGTAGCCCTTTCAAAAAAGCGATCAAAAAGAGAGGTTCAGGACATGCTTCTGGACTATTTGAGAAACAAAGGAGCTTGACATGCGAGACATCAAAAATCCGCTCCATCGTGCCAATGCTCAGGCGCAGCGCGAATTTAGCTTTATCGCCGACGGCCGCAAATATTTGGTCCGGCTAAATCTGCTTTACGCCTATGTGTATGAGGCAGACGTCGGGGCAACTGAATACGAGTGTTTGGGGAAAGTTTCCAACCGACTTCCGGCCGGACGTCTTAGATACCCGCGCACAACTGAAGGCGCTTCAATTTGTCTCAGGGAAGCGCTTGCCGGGAAAAGTAATCGAGAAAAGAAAGAACAGAGAATTTTGGAGGACAAGCATGGCTGACAACGTAAATCATCCGCGGCATTACGAAAAACATAAGATCGTTTTAGAACCGATCGACATCATTGAAGGCCTGCCCTTCTCAACCGCCAACGTCATTAAGTACACCATTCGGGCCCACGATAAGGACAACCTGCTGGAGGATTATCGAAAAGCGAAGTGGTATTACAACCGAGTAAATAAGACCTTTAGCCATGAAAGACTAAATTCGCTTTTGGCCCCCCTTGGCGGTATTGAGATTTTCGGAGCACGAAACGCTCAGAGAGTTTGGCCGACAAATTTTTAACGGCCGCGAGCCCTGGATGGCATGGACACTCATAGGCGGCGACCTTGGCCGGGCTATTTATGCGCTTCTGGACGAGAACGATAGGATTCCGGAAGAGCTGAAGGAGGAATAAAAATGGCAACAATCTGGATGACAAAAAACGAAACCGCCTCCTATGTGAGACGTTCTATCCGGACACTTGAGCGCTGGATCGCGCAGGGATACTTTCCGCGAGGGCATTACATAAAGGGACGCCCCCGCTGGAAAACAATTGAAGTTGATAAATGGATGACAGACCACCCGGCGATATTTAGTGCGTCAGCTTAGCAAAAACTGCATCGGCCCAAGCCTGCATTACTTCACGCCGTTGCTCCAGGAGATCAGATCTCTGATACGCCTGGACAACGGCGTTTCCTGTTACATGCATGAGACATTTTTCAGCAACGGTATCCGGGACACCGTTTTCGGCCGCCCAGTCTCTAAACGTAGACCTGAAGCCGTGCATTGTAGCGGTGGTGCCGGTCATTTGTTGTAATAAATGCGCCAGGCTATAACGACTGCCAAGGTCATCCGCTTTAAGGCAGAAAATCTCCTCGCCCTTTCTTTCCACGGTATTGAGCAGCTCAATTGCTTGATCACTAAGAGGCACGCGATGAGGATACTGCTTTTGGTCCTTTCTTCTTTCCGGCGGTACTGACCAAATACGATTTTCCCAATCAATCTCATCCCAGCGCGCCGGGACGGATTCTCCCACGCGGCTGGCGGTCAGAATTGTGAATAAAATCACCTGGCGGGTTCTAGTATCCGCCGGATAAAAGCATGAAATTTTTTCCTGAAGCACCTCGAGCGGCATGGCCTCGTGATGCTCAACGACCTGGATCTTAGAGGGCGGCGGCAAATCTCTGTCGAGATTACCTCTCCAGAGCGCGGGATTAAATTCCATAAGGCCGTCTGTCACTGCGTAGGAGAATATATTTTCTAAGCGGCCGCGGACGCGCGAAGCCGTCTCGGTTTTAGTGGACCATATCGGCTGCAATACTGCCAGGACATCCTCCCTCTTTATTTCAGACAACTTCTTTTTGCCCAGAACCGGAAAGGCGTAGGCGCGGACAGTGGCAAACCATTGAGCCCTATGCTTTGCGTTTTTCCACACGCGCACAGTGGCAATCTTTTCTATCGCTTCCAGGGCGTACTGCTCGAAGGTCGGAGCGTCGGCTTCTTTTAACTTCTCGGCAAGCTTGTCTCTGGCTGTCTGGGGAAGTTTTCCCTCTGCCAATTCGGATCTTAATTTATCAGCCAGGCGCTTTGCTTCTGTTAGAGATAGATCATCCGCTGATCCCAGATGTTTATCTTTCCTCTTACCTCCAATGCAGTAACGCAGGACATAAGTGCGTTTTCCATCGCGTACTCTCAGGTTCAAATTTGGTGCGACGCTGTGCCGCCCTTCCGGAAGAGTAAATATATTTTTTGCTGTTACTTTTGCCATATTCGTATGAGTACAGGTTAATGAGTTGCCCCACATCTGCCCCACACTCTAGCATAAAAAAGTGTCGCTATTTTGGCGTACCTTTATCGCATTTTGGAAAACTATTCCGATACTTTTTAATGTTTTATCGCCTTGTTTTTATTAGATTTAATGTATTATGAGTATGCTTTGTCGTACTTATGTCGTGCTTATGTCGTAGGTATTTATTGGCAGACCCCCTCTCCGCCAATCACTTCTTTGCATACGTTCGTATGTGACCCGACACCTAAAATCCCCTTTATTACGAAGCCTTCGTAATGACTACCTTGCGTATGGAGTTTCTTACAGCCGTGATTAAACGGTCACTTAGACGGTCACCTGTTTTCTAAATTGGTCTCCTGGAAATATTATTTCTCGGTTCAGAAGTGGAATTAGTTATAAATAAAACTCGGCAAATCCTATTCAAAATGTCGTTTGTGCTGCGAATTTTTATAACCCCTCTAACATAGCTATCAACCAGATTATTCAAAAAGCACACATAGGAAAGATGCTTGCTGTCTGAATTAATCCCATCGACAATGAAAAAACAGAAAAAGCATCTCCTCTCAGAACAGACAGAATCGCTGGTAGTCGCTTTGAGTCTTGGATAAAAGACGGCTGCTCTGAAACAAAAAAGAGGATAAAGAAACCATGAAGCCCAATGGGCTAATAGATAGCTTATGACAAAGAAAAGTGGAACGAGAATATGTTGATTTAACCAAGTTCATAGCTCTGACGGCTTAGGCCATTCCATTAAAAAATTAGCCGAAACGTTATATCCCAGAATATCAAAGTGAAGAGAGTTGGTTATAGGAAAAGTCAATCACAGCTTCTAACTTTGACTCAACCACCCTAGAAGAAATTTTCCGACTTAAAAGAGGAGCCCATTCGGGCAGACGTTCTTTAAGCCAATTGGCAGTCATTTTCGTGCATATTGCGGTGGTAAGCGTTCTCTTCAGAACAAGGAGTTAATATGGCGTCAAAATATTTGATTTACAAAAACAGAAAAAATGAATTTAAAAAATTATTGGACAGAGCGGTCAAATTAGATATTGTGTCAGCCTTTGTCTCAAGAAACGATATCTTCAATGACACCATTGAGAGAGCTAAAGATGGAAAACTAACGGTCAGGCTTCTTGCTGGAATAAGCAATGCTATTTCTGACCCCGATGTTCTGCTTAAAAAGCTCCTAACATTGAAATAAGAGTACTTTCTGAAAACATATCAGAAAATAAAAAAATGGGGTTTTCCACCCAAAAATCTATATATTCACTGATCACTCTGGTAAAAAAAGAGTTCCTTTAGGAAGTGCAAATTTCACAAATGGAGAGTTACAAAAAAACGAGGAGATTCTCCTTCTCCTTGAAAACCCAGATTTGATAGATGAAATTTCCGATTATTTTGAAGGGCTATGGCAGCAAACCTTCCTTTTTGAAGACGCTGACAATAGTTACAGGAACTTACACGTTAGACAAAGAAGCCAAAGGATGAATATAGACAAAAATCTCTCAAAACAACCAGTTAAAAATAGAACACTTTCTTTAATGCTCACAGATTCATTAGAATTGCAAAAAATCATTCTCTAAATATTGTCGATTACTCGAAGAAGCAAAATCACAGCATGAGTCAGGTCTTGGTCTCAAAGTAGCACTTGATACAATCGGCGAAATGCACGATCTACTCCTTCACCACAAAGGAACTTACACAAAAGAAGAAGTTAATAAACTTACAGGCACTTCTGATCCTTACATGATATTAGGTAGCCAAGAACGTTGGCCACTCAACACGCATATCATTGAAGAAGATGGCAAGCGGGTTTTGTGGATATTGAGAGATTTTGCATCTAGAGAACTTCCAAAGAACTCTCAAGAAAAGAAAATAAAGTTCTAGAAGTTTTAGAACAATTGACAAATATTCCCTCCCTGAGGAGTGGAATATCACGTTCTAGCCGACTGATGGCTATAGCCAGACCAGATGTTGCTTTTTCTTACAACGGTCGATCAAAAGAAACTTTGGACTTCTTAGTTGGAATTGAAGACTCTGATGCTCAAAACTCAAAGAAAAAATTGAAAACTATGGGTTAATACTCGACTGGGTCTAGACTCAACCGTGGTACCTCCAATTGTGGTACGGGTTTAAATAGTGAAGAAAAGGCAATTGGAAATATCTGAACTTCTCATGAGATTTGGCCTCAAGTCCCAATTTATTTTCTAACTTCTTAATTTTCTATATAAAAATTCT
>PPYF01424758.1_pt1 | contig 27049 bp, 28 predicted proteins | sample 1559871 | NCBI WGS metagenome assembly PPYF01 (sample SAMN08240021, study PRJNA423297) | Human gut metagenome, whole genome shotgun sequencing project. | reverse complement strand
TGAACTTCAACCTGCGCATAGCCGAATTCACGTTCGTTAGAACCTTCAACATGACCACCGAGCTGCATTGCCATGGTCTGCATGCCGTAGCACACGCCGAACACCGGCACGCCCGCATTGAAAACGTATTCCGGCGCACGCGGGCTGTTTTCTTCGGTGGTACTTTCCGGACCACCGGAAAGAATGATACCGCTTGGGTTGAATTCGCGAATTTGTGCTTCCGTAACATCCCATGCCCACAGTTCACAGTAGACGCCCAGTTCACGTACGCGACGTGCAACCAGCTGAGTGTACTGCGAGCCGAAATCGAGGATGAGAATGCGATGTTTATGAATATTGTCTGTCATTGACGCTAATTCCGAGGCAAGTGAAACAAATTCGCCCGGCATATAGCCGGGCGCGGAAACTTATCAGGAGCCCATGCGGTAGTTAGGGGACTCTTTGGTGATGGTCACATCGTGAACGTGACTTTCCTGAATACCCGCACCGCTGATGCGTACAAACTCTGCTTTCGTTCGCAGCGCGTCGATAGTACCACAGCCGGTCAGACCCATACAGGAGCGCAGGCCGCCCATCTGCTGGTGAATGATCTCTTTCAGGCGACCTTTATAGGCAACGCGACCTTCGATACCTTCCGGGACCAGTTTGTCAGCAGCGTTATCGCTCTGGAAGTAACGGTCAGAAGACCCTTTGGACATCGCGCCCAGAGAACCCATACCGCGGTAAGATTTGTAAGAACGGCCCTGGTACAGTTCGATTTCGCCCGGGGATTCTTCAGTACCCGCCAGCATGGAGCCAACCATCACTGCGGCAGCACCAGCAGCAATCGCTTTAGCGATGTCGCCGGAGAAACGAATACCGCCGTCGGCGATAACCGGAATACCGGTGCCTTCCAGCGCTTCAACGGCATCAGAAACGGCAGTGATCTGCGGAACACCGACGCCGGTCACGATACGGGTAGTACAGATGGAGCCAGGGCCGATACCCACTTTAACTGCGCTGCAACCAGCTTCAGCAAGCGCGCGAGCACCTGCGCCCGTAGCAACGTTACCGCCGATGATCTGCAGGTCAGGATATTTAGCGCGAGTTTCACGGATACGCTGCAGAACGCCTTCAGAGTGGCCGTGAGAGGAGTCAATCAGCAGAACGTCTACGCCAGCGGCAACCAGCGCGTCTACACGCTCTTCGTTACCTGCGCCAGCACCTACCGCTGCACCAACGCGCAGACGACCATGCTCGTCTTTACAGGCGTTAGGTTTACGTTCTGCTTTCTGGAAATCTTTTACGGTTATCATGCCGAGCAGGTGGAAGCTGTCATCAACAACCAGCGCTTTCTCAACGCGTTTTTCGTGCATTTTGGCAAAAACGACATCGCGCGCTTCGCCTTCACGAACGGTCACCAGACGCTCTTTTGGCGTCATATATACGCTAACCGGCTGGTTCAGGTCAGTCACAAAACGCACGTCACGGCCGGTGATGATGCCGACCAGTTCGTTATCTTCAGTCACTACCGGGTAGCCAGCAAAGCCGTTACGCTCGGTCAGTTCTTTCACTTCGCGCAGAGTAGTGGTTGGCAGTACGGTCTGTGGGTCAGTTACCACGCCAGATTCGTGTTTCTTCACGCGGCGAACTTCTTCAGCCTGGCGCTCGATGGACATGTTTTTGTGGATAAAACCGATGCCGCCTTCCTGGGCCAGCGTAACCGATTGCATCCACACTTTTTTGCAAAAAAACCTTGCGCTCCTCTGTGAGCATGTTACTTTCGACTGAATAACTTGCTGATTTAGAATTTGATCCCGCTCACATGTTATCCTCTCAGACCACCTCAATTTTTACCGTAAGCCGCCTAAATCAGACGGTTCGTTTGCTGCTTGAGCAGGAAATGGGACAAGTTTGGATCAGCGGTGAAATCTCGAATTTCACTCAGCCGTCCTCCGGTCACTGGTATTTCACGCTCAAAGATGACACCGCCCAGGTACGCTGCGCGATGTTTCGCAACAGCAATCGACGGGTAACGTTCCGCCCGCAGCACGGTCAGCAGGTCCTGGTACGCGCCAACATTACGTTGTACGAACCGCGTGGCGACTATCAGATAATTGTTGAGAGCATGCAGCCAGCTGGTGAAGGCTTGTTGCAGCAAAAATATGAGCAACTCAAGGCCAAACTGCAGGCTGAAGGGCTATTCGATCAGCAGTTCAAAAAATCACTACCCTCTCCGGCTCACTGCGTTGGGGTCATTACCTCGAAAACCGGGGCTGCGCTGCACGACATTCTCCACGTGCTGAAGCGCCGTGACCCATCCCTGCCCGTTATTATCTACCCGACCGCGGTCCAGGGCGACGATGCGCCAGGACAGATCGTTCGCGCCATTGAGCTGGCGAACGCGCGGGGCGAGTGCGATGTGCTTATCGTCGGGCGCGGCGGCGGTTCTCTGGAAGATTTGTGGAGTTTTAACGATGAACGCGTAGCACGGGCAATCTTTGCCAGCCGCATTCCGGTAGTAAGCGCCGTCGGCCACGAAACAGATGTCACTATTGCCGATTTTATTGCAGATTTACGGGCGCCTACGCCATCAGCAGCGGCGGAAATTGTCAGCCGCAATCAACTGGAACTGCTGCGTCAAATTCAGCATGGCCAGCAGCGTCTGGAGATGGCGATGGACTACTACATCGCCAACCGTACTCGTCGCTTTACCCAGCTTCATCACCGTTTGCAACAGCAACATCCGCAACTGCGTCTGGCCCGTCAGCAGACCGTGCTGGAGCGGCTGCGTCAGCGGATGAATTTCGCTCTTGAGAATAAGATTAAGCAGGCCAATCAGCGCCAACAGCGCGTAAGTCAACGCCTGAGCCAGCAAAACCCACAGCCGCGAATTTATCGGGCGCAAACCCGTATTCAGCAACTGGAGTACCGTCTGGCAGAGAATATCCGCGCGCGTTTAAGTGCACAGCGAGAACGCTTCGGTAATGTGGTGACGCATCTTGAAGCGGTGAGTCCTCTCTCGACGCTCGCTCGCGGCTATAGCGTCACTACCGCGACCGACGGCAAAGTGCTGAAGCAGACCAAACAGGTAAAAACCGGTGATGTGCTCACTACCCGCCTGTCAGACGGCTGGGTAGAGAGCGAAGTGAAAGGCGTAACGACGGCAAAGAAAACGCGTAAGAAAAAGCCAGATTAAACCGGCACAAATTCCACACGTTTCTTCGAGATCAGACCATGGCCATTCTGACAGAAGTAGTCCACCGCCCCGCAGGCTTTTAACACCTGGAGTGGCTGATAGCACTCCGGGCAGCGCGCTTCTAACGGAATATCTTTTTTACAGTTTTCACAGTGTGCCACACCGTTTTGTGGTTCCAGTTCTGCATGACAATCCGGGCAGGTCATCGACATGGTGACTCCTTTAAATGGTGTTCAATTCTGCGCTAATTTTACCATGATACGCTTAGTGTGAACCACGCAACTGTTGCTGTAGGATCAGTAATCGTTCTACCTCATCCAGCCTGCGCTGCGTCGTGCGGCTCACCTCCTGCGGGCTGCGTTCAAACAGACTTTGCGTCCCCAGAATATGTTCCGCCAGACAATGGGCATAAATCGTACCAGGCAGACACCAGCGTTGCACAACATCACCGTCAATCAATTCGAGCACATCGTCGGCACCCCGTCGGTCGTAGCTGATGATACGCCCATCACGCAGATAAAGGCGCAGACCTTTTTGTCCGCCAGCAGGCCCCGCGTATTTATTCAGCCAGATATCCAACGGTACACCACTAATCAGTCCTTGCAGATGCGCCTCTCCTTCAGCCGTGGTCAGGTCACCCTGGATGATGTTACGTCCCAGACGGTCTTTAGCGCTCTTCACCTGCAGGGTCATGCTGTCATTACCGCCCAGGTAACGCACTGTTTCACGCAGCATGGCCAGTACGTGTGTGCCAATGTCCAGAATCACACCGTCCGGGTGGCGAAGCTCACGCGTATCTGGCTCACCAGTGGCAAAGTTGAGCGCGATCTGCTCTCCTGTAGCGTTATATCCGCTCGGCTCCTGCAAAAAACCGTCGATTTTAACAACGTCTGAAAAGTGAGAGACAAGTGCCTGTTGTGGGTTATCGCCCTGCCACTGCGCACCGAGTTTTCCCAATGCCAGCTGCATTGCGCCATTACGCGCCATCCAGTGGTCGAGCGCCAGCACACGGTCGGCAGCGTCGGGTTGCTCCAGCAGCGTTTTCAGTTTTTCAATTTGGGAAAGCGTGGCAACAATCGGTTTTTCAACCACGATTCGTGCGATGGGAGCGGCCAGCGCCTGTTCAAGCACATCGAGATGATGCAGAGAAGCGGTGGTGATAAACAGGGTATCAAGCGGTGTTGCAAGAAGTTCAGCGAGCGATGCACAGCGTGTCACACCAGCGGGCTGTTTTGCGGGTTGCACGTCAAATCCCACACAGCACAGGGAATCACCGTAAAGTTTACGCAATGCGGGCAAGTATGCCGTTTCAACGACTGCGCCAAGCCCAACAAACCCTAACAGCATGTTCTCACCTCGTAAATGAATTGGCCGGGACATCACGTCTGCCCCGGCACAATCGAGGTGTTATCAGGCGCTAGTAGCCGGTTTAGTTTGCGTATTCTCCAGCATGCGACGGATCGGCACAATGAGGACGATCAGTACCGCGGCGCAGATAAGCAATGCAATCGAGCAACGAGCGAAGAGATCCGGCAGCATATCCAGTTGGTCGGCCTTCACATGACCACCAATCAGACCTGCGGCCAGGTTACCCAGCGCACTGGCGCAGAACCACAGGCCCATCATCTGCCCGCGCATTCTTTCCGGAGCCAGCAGCGTCATGGTCGCCAGACCGATCGGGCTCAGGCACAACTCACCAAGCGTCAGCATCAGGATACTGCCCACCAGCCAGAATGGGGAGACGCCTGCGCCACCGTTACTGAGAACGTTTTGCGCTGCCAGCATCATCAGACCAAAGCCTGCAGCGGCACAGAGAATACCGATAACGAACTTGGTGATGCTGCTCGGGCGAACATTCATGCTCGCCAGTTTCGGCCACGCCCAGCTGAATACCGGTGCCAACAGAATGATAAACAGTGCGTTTATCGACTGGAACCAGACCGCCGGGATTTCAAAATCGCCGATCATACGGTTAGTGTAGTCGTTAGCGAACAGGTTGAACGAGGTTGGCTTCTGCTCAAACGCAGACCAGAAGAACGCGGCGGAAACCAGCAGGATAAAGCAGACCAGCAGTCTGGCGCGCTCTTTGCGGTTCAGACCAGCAAAGACAAACAGGTAGATAAAATAAAGCGCGACGGAGGCGGCAATCACATACACCAGCATACTGGCAACCGCGACCGGATTTATCACAATCACGCCCTGCGCAATCAGCGTAACGATAACAGCTACGCCGACGGCCAGCGCCAGCAGCCACGCGCCCACACCGTTACGTTTCACTACCGGGCTGTTCCAGGTTGAGTCCAGACCCACTTCGCTGTCATAACGTTTCATCGATGGAACGGCAAACACGCGGAAGATGATCAACGCCACCAGCATCCCGATACCACCGATGCCAAAGCCCCAGTGCCAACCGTGGGATTTAATCAGCCAGCCGGAGATCAGCGGCGCGATAAACGATCCCATATTGATGCCCATATAGAACAGCGAGAAACCGCCGTCGCGACGCGCATCGCCTTTTTTATACAGCGTGCCAACCATCACTGAGATACAGGTTTTAAACAGACCGGAACCGAGCACGATAAACATCAGGCCGATAAAGAACAGGTTGTTCCCCATAATGGCCGAGAGCGCGATCGACAAGTGACCGAGCGCAATCAAAATGGAACCGTACCACACCGCTTTCTGTTGGCCGAGCCAGTTATCCGCCAGCCAGCCACCAGGCAACGCGGCGAGATACATCGTACCGGCAAAGATACCCACAATCGCCGAGGCATTTTCACGCGCCAGCCCCATGCCGCCGTCATAAACGGTAGCAGCCATAAACAGGATCAGTAACGGGCGAATGCCGTAAAACGAGAAGCGCTCCCACATCTCTGTGAAGAACAGCGAGCCGAGCGGGTAAGGATGACCGAAGAAAGTTCGGCTTTCTTTTTGATTAACAGAGGATTGCATAATTCTCCCGAAAGTTATGTCGTCGTGCGTGTAAACACCGCGATGTACGCCAGCCAGTTACGTATCTGACCGATTTTTTACATGCGGCGAAAAGTTATTTAACCATTTGATAACCTAAGGCTAGTTTTGTCTAGTACCAGCCCCCGGACTTTAAGATGAAAACTCGACAAATGTCTACTTTCTTAGATTTAAACTTGGCAAAAAACGAATAGTGATTGACTTTACACAGGGGGAGATCAGCAATGGGCAGACGAAAAAAAACCCGCGACAAGCGCGGGTTTTTATCTGCATCAGCAACAGTTACTTGCTTTTTTTGATGTGAATATCAAATACATGGGTAATGCTATTGATATATATAGATTTAATAAATCAGAAAATATATTTGTGTACACTCTTGAGTACACACAAATCAACAGTGCTACTCATTTCTCGCTCGCAGCCTCTCCCAATCAGGCCGGGGAGATTTCTATATGATGCCACTTTTCATAAATCATTTTTACTCCATGTGTACTTAGAAAGCGTTAGTTCAGTTGGTTCAGTTGGTTCAATTTGTAAAGATGCTTGTTTTTAAACGGGTTATTCCAAAAAACTGAACCAACACCCCCCATTTTTGAACCAACATAAAGAGGCCGTGAACCAACACGCCGCTTAAAATCTGCTATTTAGTGGTAAACCCACCAGCACAGGGCTTGTCTGATACTGGTTTAGTGCTGTTCACCTCGCGCGCCGTGGCGCTGGTTTGCTCCAGCGATATGCAGGGCCGGTCATCATTTCGCGGTACCGCCTGGCTATTACAGGGCCCTCTGCCAGCTGGCGCTTTAATTCCCGCAGTTCTGCCGGGCTGAGCTGGTGGCCGTCATGCTCCAACTTGGCAATGGTCAGCAACTCGATTTCGCGTGGTGTCATGGATTCCCCTCTGATGGTAATCGGCATTATATTGCCAGCCAGGTTGATACTTCACTGGCCGGAGCTGTTATGCGTGAACTCCTGATGCTATGCGTTAAGTTACCGCTCAACATGCCGGTTCCGGTGGTAACTTTTTTGGTAACCACCCTTTCGCTGGAAACCTGCCTGGAAACCTCACGTTTGGCAACCTCTTAGTCTGACTGCAGGGCCGGTGAGGGTATCCATCTCAATACTGCCGTTCTGGTGGATACCGTGTGGATACCTCGCGTTTGGATACCGTGCCATTACCCATCTGCAGACTCTCATCCTGGATCTGCTGTTTCGCTGCGTACCTCTGATAATCTTGCCAGCAGATGGTTTCCGATATCGTCGGCTGATCTGTTTTGTTTGCCTGTAATCTTCGACACAAAATCACTACACGCCCCCCAATACGCTGACTCCATCCCCAGCAACTGCTTACGCTTTGTCTGGAATGTCGTTTGCCGCATCCCTTTAGGCTTGGGAAACCAACATGAGCTTTCAAACAGGTCGTTAATATATGGCGCATCCCCCCAGATGTCGGCGCGGCGCTTCCTGATCATCTCTCGCATTCTGTCCATTTTCCCCTCGCTCTGGCTGGCGTAGTGAAGCCTGAAGCATTTACGGCACCCAATATCTTCATCCGACCAATACAGCTTACCCCGTCGGCGTTGACAGTGCGGACAGACAAACCACCAGCGCAGCCCATTAAACTGTGTAGCTGTCGGAGTGATGCTCACCATCCTGTCAGAGCCACACTTCAGTACGGCGCGATACTGATAGTGACTGCCTCCCGATTCAACAGGGTGGAGATCAATAGGTCGGCCTCTGGAGCTTATCCATCGCCACCCTGTATCAGTGAGGGTCAGAAGTCGCTTAATCTCCTTCCCGCCGAGGTGTGGCAGATCATGCGTGTAGTGCCGAAATGATGGCCTTCCCCATAGGTTCATGCTGTCCTCCTGAGAAAATGAACATCCGAAATCATATGAGTTTTGTCACCTCTGGCTGTAGATAACCAGCGCGCCTCTCGCATAGTGACCCCGCAAAAACCTTCGCTGCATGGTGATGTCAGAAATACCTTCATTATGTTTTGTTCGTGTAGTGATGTCGGAAAAATCTTCCGACCCTCGTAGTGACCCCTAAAAAACCTTTACCCTATTGGTAAAAGATCCTCGCGTGGTGACCGTAAGAAAACCTTTGAAGGATCTGCCTCGTACTGGTCGCGAAACTCCATGCGATGGGCCTCTCAGCTATTCTGCGCCCGCAGTGATGTACGATTAGTCTTCAATCGGCTGACTTCTCAGCCGGTCAACCTCGCGCGCGCGTACTGTTGCATAAAGTCGCATTTCCTCGCGTAGCGACCCCAGATTAATCTTCGCCCTCGCATTGTGATCACCGAAAAACCTTCATCGTGCGTACTGGGCATTAAACCCCTCTCTGCTCGCGTGGTGACTCCACAAAAATCTTCGCACGTGTGCGCACAGGCGTGTACTTGTCGTGAAACTCCTAACGGCAAGGCTTGTTGTTCGGGCTTACTAAATATTCTTTCGCAAGGCGATGATTTTCAATTGCGGGAAGCTGGATCCCGTTGCATGCTGATGGTGAATTATTATTTGTGATTAAATTGAGGGATAAATGAAAACGATAGTTCTGGTTCTTCCTCTTCTTCTGGCCGCCTGCGCGCAATCAACCCAAATAAACCGCGGTGATGGTAAGAAACAATATCTCATTGAGTGCGGGGCTGGTTCTGCCTGGAGTGTCTGTTATGAGGAGGCTAACAACGTTTGCCCGTCAGGCTACAATGATGTGTCCAAATCATCCGGGTTTAACCGAAAAGAAATGACGGTTGAATGCAAATAGCCTTCCCTGGCCCCTGTGACTCCTATAGCCAACCCGCCAGGCTGGCTATTCTTCTTCACCATCATCTTTCATGCCGCTGAGCGTAGCGACAATCCCGGCCCTTGTCAGTTGCGTTAATCCCTCAGCCCCGACAGCATCCCGGATCGCTTTCATGGCAATCTTATTGGCTGCAAATCGTTTCTCAGCTGCTGCTATCGCTGCCGGTGAGGCTCCTGCGTTTACTGCCTTTGTGGCCTCCTGAACCGCCTTCTCGATGGCATATCGGCCGCTCCTCGTTGCGCCAATCTTCGCTACTGTATTCCTCAGCGCACCGCCAGCGACCAGGCCGCCAATCGAGCCCAGTACGCCACCGCCGAATCCTCCCGCGATTGCTCCAGACTGCTGAATGCCATTCATAATCACGCCGACAATTTTCGGAAGCCCGGTATCAAGCGTTTTGAGGGCCTCTGTAGTCCTGCCTGTGCGCTCTATGTATCGTTGCGGTCTGGTGCCGGCTTTAGCGAGCACGCCGAACTCCTTCATAATTTTCCCCAGTTCCGGCGCATGGCGGCTGATGGCTTTTACATTCTGCGGGGTTATGATTTTGGCAAAATACTTGAGGCCTGCGCCTTCACCGACGCCTCCCTTTTCTCCCTGCGCCGCAGCATGTTGGAGAATGGAAGCTATTGCTGGCTGACGTTCTGCTTCTGGCAGTGAGGCAATAAGACGGTGGAATGCCCCGGGCCCGCTATCTGCTGATGCCTTAAGCATATCGAGGCCTTTTCTGACCATGGCGTCTGATGCCAGATCCCGGCCAAAAACAGACTCGGCATTTTTTTTGGCTGTAATGTATCCCTTCGAGAGATCATTAGCTTTTTGCCACTCACGAAGGAAATTACCTTTTTCAGCCATGACGCGCATATCATCAGTGATAGCCCGGCGCATCTCCCCGGCAATTCGGGCAGCATTGGACTTACCGGCACGGATGTTTGCCTGCTCAGCATCTGCAAACTTAGCTCGCCATGCCTTCATGCCGTCAAAGGTTATGCCACCACTCTGGCCGTTAGCTGCCTGAAACTGCTTCATTTCAGAGCTCAGCGGCACGCCAGCCGATTTCTCAGACTGGATAACCGCCATTCCGTTGCTCATTTTCATTCTTTCACGTGGCATCGTGCTGCGCAGATCTGCCCATGCCGTATTCTCGGCGGTTTTCATGTCGGCCAGGCTGGCGCTGATACGATCTTTAATCGCTGCGCTTTTTTCCGATGCGCTACCAGATTCAGCACCGAAATCAGACAGCTGTTTATTCAGCTTTGAGGAGATTTCATTAAAGGCTGTCAGATGCGCATCCTGAACGTGGCCCGGTGTTGAGGCGAGAACACCTTCAGCTTGAGCAATGCCACGACTACCTGAGCGCATCCCTGGTGTCAGGGCATCTATATCAACCCCTGTGCTTTCCGCAGCTCTCGCAACGTCATCACTGACGCTTGATGCCTGGGATGCGATATTTTCACGACCGGCAGCAGAACGCGCCGCTTTTGATACATCATTGGCGGTTTCCAGACCATTCACTGCTCCACCAGTAGGCCCTGCAGAGTTCGCATTCCCGCGCATTACATCACGTACTGCGCCAGTGGCCGCCTGGCCGCCCTTTATCAAAGCACGGGCTCCCAGCGATCCAGCCAGACCAATACCAGTCTCTTTTGCTAAATCCTCCGGGCTGATCTGTCCGTTCTTTTGGGCGTTCACCAGTGTGCCCGGCAGGTTTTCCGCAAGCATGCTAGCCACCTGAGTGGCCGCACGTTCAGCGCGCGGAGCATTGGCAACAGAAGCGGCAGCGGCGGCTGTTCTTTCCGCGCCCACCCCTGGAATGAGGTAAGGGGCCAGTTGTTCACCAGCCTGCGCGTATGGGTCTGTAGGACGATCTACGGGGCGAGATACAGGTGACATTGGGTTATATGTGCCATCCCCCATGCCAAGCTGCTGGCCTGCCCATGCCCCTGCTGACCGAGCCGCGTTGACTACACCAACCCCGGCATCCATTACATCAAACGGGATATTGGCAATCCCTCTGGCTGCCTGTTCAGGCGCTTCTTTCAGGCCAGGAGAAAGATACTCCATCTCAGGGTTAAGGTTTGACTGGGCTACCTGCTGTTGCGGTTCCCCGGCCGCCTCATTGGCAAGAAACTGGGCTCGTTTCTGTTCCCACGAGCTGGCGGTTGGCTGCCCTGCCTCCTGATTCTTAAACTGCTGTCGTTTTGCATCCCATGCCGAGGTATCACCCACCTGTGTGATTGCCTTATCGAGGTCTGAGTAGTCAGGCTGCTGAGGGGTGCGACGCTGCCCAGCCTGGGCATACTGCAGGATTTCGCTGTCACCAGGGATAATCCCTGCATCTGCAAATTTACTGACGTAATCCGCTGTTTCAGCTGGCAGTGTAGCTTTGCCGTTCCTGACCGCATTAACACGCGCGTTGCCGGAGTTGTACCCGGCCAGAGCCATACCGATATCACCAAAGCGCTCCACCCCTTTGTTGAGGTGGTTTGCTGCGATGTCCATTTGCTTTTCAAACGGCAATGAGCGCGGATCCGTCCCGCGGTAACCCGCATCAGTCATTGCCGACGGCATCAGTTGGGCATACCCTCTGGCACCTTTCGGTGATTCTGCACCACCGTTGCCACTGGATTCATTGCCAACTAACGTTTCCATTGTGCCGGATGGGAACCCGTATTTTTCATCGAGACGGCGGGAATAGGCTGTCTGTCTTTCTGTCATCTGCGCCATTATTGCCCTCCCTTAAGTTTTGCCTGGTAGTAACTTTCCGGCAGGTAGCCATGCGCGGTCACATAATCCTTAACCAGTGAGGGATCCTGCAGCAGCATTTTAGTATCTGTGTCCTCATCCTTCGATTTGGTTACAGGAATGCCGAGCCCGGCAATCTGACGCTTCTGCATGCCGACAATGACGTTTTGAGCTTTGTTCAGCTCCCGCAAGAACGCCTCGTTACTGGTAGCTGACTTAATGCCGTTTTGAGATTGCACAAGCGCTGCCCTCTCGCCCTCAGTTGGGTTACCGCCAAAAGTCCCTTTCAGGCTAGGCAGAATAACCTTGAGGCTGTATTCATCAGCTTTGGCGCGTAGGCTTCGCGTGTCCTCTGCCATATCAGGAAGGAACCCAAGCCCACCAGTCAACGGGTTATAGTTTTGCGAGCGGGTGACCGCCGTTGGATGCTGGCCGACAATTCCCGCCAGTTCATGACCTACTCCAAGCGCAGAGTTCAGGGAGTCGATATTGCCTGCGACGGTATTGATTTTGTCGTTCTGCTTCTCCATTTTCGCCTGCTGTACTTTGCCAAGTTCAGCGTTCAGCTTGTCGCGCTCAATATCATTTTGAGCACGCCCAAGCCGTGCTTTCAGAGCCATTTCCTTGGTGCGAAGTTGGTTATCTGACTGTGCTTTGAACTGCTCCAGATCTAGCCGCCGATCGCCCTGCTCCGCATTAACCTGAGCGTTATAAGCTGAGGTGTTTGCGTTCTGCTGCGCAATGCCCTGCCCCTGCTGTTTATCCTGTACCGCAAAGTAACTATTCGGATCAGCGTGAAGGTGAATAAGGTCGGTGGTTCTGTTAAACCCCTGAGGGTCGTTCTGCCAGGACTGATATACCTCTTCAGCAGGCAGGCCAAACCGCTGTAACACAGGATTCGCCTGCTGAATGGCTTTCTGCATGACCGTCGGATCTCCGGTCTGCGAAGCAAGCCGGAGATTCATTGCGGCGTCAGCGGTTTGCCGGTTCTGCTCAGCATCGATAAACCCCATCTGCTTTTGAGAGTCAGCCATATACTGTGGGTACTGAGCCATTAATTTCTGAACGCCGGCACGGTCGTTTCTGGATACCGCATCACCCAGTTGCGTCTGGTAATTCTTAAGTTGCTGGGCAGCCTCCGCCTGCTGATTAATCTCAGCAACTCCCCGCAACCCCTGTAGTGCCATCAGCCCCACATTCGGCTGTTGTTGATACTGCATAGGTTGAGGAACGTCAGCACCTGGAGCATTTGTATTTTGAGGGGCCATGCTCGCAAGCCCACCAAGTTGCCATGTAGCCATTAGAAACTCAGCCCCCCAAGCAAGCCAATACCACCGCCAATCGCAGCACCAACACCAGTACCCAGCACAGGAACAACACTACCCAACGCAGCGCCGGTCATTGCCCCTGTAGCCGCGCCACCAATACCTCGAGCAAGGCTGGATGGTTGCTGCGCCTGCCCCGCATTAATTGAACCAAGCCCCTGTAAAAGCTGCCCGGTATTGTTTGCAAAGTTCTGACCAGCTGTAGCCTGTCCTGTCGCCGCATTCATGCCGACATTGAGAAGATTTCCGTAACTCTGCATTTGCCCGCCCAGCCAGTTGTTGAATAGCTGCGGGGCGATCGCACTTAGCTGGTTCGCTGTTGCCGTTGAACCCAAACCTCCTGTTGCTTCTGCCGCATTGAGATTCTGATAGCGAGCCTGATCAGCCTGAGCTTTGTATAACCCTGAACCGAAGAAGTCATTTGCAGCCTTGTTCTGTCCTTCGAGGGTCATTAATCCCTGCAACCCCTGTAACGCAGGGAGACCAACCTCGGCATACGGCTTGAGGTTATTCATCACCGTATTCCACTGCTCACGCTGCAAATCAATTGCCTGCTGCTGGGTTTTGGCCTGAGCCTTTGCACCGCCGTCGCTGCTGCCACCTTTGGCATATACAGCACGGGAAAGATGTTTGTTTGCGATCTGGAAAATTAACATTCGATGAATTCCTTATATTGCTGGCGCGTAAGCTGGTACAGGGTCACGCCGATTGGTTTTTCATTGCAGATATACGCATCGTCCAGGTGACCTACACGAGTCGCACCGAGCAGGCGGATGATTGCGCGGCCGTACTTCGTTGTGTCAGGAACCATCGTGATGCTGTTCAGGAAGGGGGAATTCTGGAGAAGCCATTTGCAGAATAAGCGGTGACCGTTCAGCGCATACTCACCACGGAAGCCGGGTTCATATACGGCGTGCGCCTCCACTATGCAGTGCCAGAAATTACGCACCTCATGCACACCAACCAGCATTAATCCTTCGTAGATGCCAAGGTAGAGCGCGTCGGCTTTGATGTGATAGCTATCGCCTGACTCAACAATATTCCCTGTATTTTGGGGATTGTTAAGAAAGGCCTGTAATCGCAGTGGGTCATCAATAATTTTCAGTTCCATGCGTTACCGCCTGTTGCTACATGCAACCCGCCAGCGCCTTTTCCATGAGGCCTCGCGCGATTTCGTGAAGAGATGGCGCAACGCCAATCCCTGATTTTTTCCGCTGTTCGTCCTGAATTTTTTTGATGGCCTGCATCTGCTTCTCGCTGAGCAGGACCGGTTTAACTGAAACAGCCATACAACCTCCGTCACTGTATAACGATACAGCCATTATAGTTTCATAAAACGCAATGATCATTACTTATATTGCAAAATACGAAATGAAATCGACGTAAAAAAGCCACCCTTTCAGGTGGCCTGCTATCAAGTGTTATCGCTGGCATGCGGTCCCTTTTTATGGACTCCAAAAACCCCGGGCAAAGTTCTTTTTATGGACTCCGAAAACTCTGTAATACGCCTTTTTGGTGTCGCATTACTCTTCCTCCCGGGCCAGCACTTCACTCAACTGCCCCCTGTCCGCTGACGAGGTTAATCAGGATTTCATCCAGCTCGTCCCTGCCGTCGTGCCGCTCGCTCTGTAGCAACCATTTCAGCACGTCAACCGCCTCGCGCTGGTGGCGTGGACGCAGGGTTGCCAGCTTCCCATCAAGCCAGTCCTCCCGATCATAAACCTCCTGCCGGTGTTCAGTGCCGTATCTGTCCCACAGTTCTTTACTGGCGGTATGGCGCATGTGATAGAGCCAATCCCAATATTCAAACTCTCGCACCACGTCAGAAAGAGTGTGCGGATCAGGCAGAACGTCGCAAAAGCCGTCATGCGCTGCCTTGCGGGCATCTTCGACTTCAAAGTAACGATCAGCGCCATATATTGATCCGCTGGATGCCTCCTCTTCTGTCATGCCGAAGTCATCTCCCACCAGCAGCGCCGACTGGTCAATCAGCAACTCGGCGGCCACCGGCTCCATCGCGGCATCATAGCTGCCATAATGCGCCATCACCTGGCGGGCGCTGGCGATATCAGCTTTTGCGCAGCGGATAAAGTGCTGCGGGTCGTCCATAAACATCGTGCCAAACGCCACGTTGATTAGGTCAGTACCGTTGAGCACCAGCCACTCACGGTAACGCTTCTCTGCGTCTTTCGGCTTGATGGTCAGCTTATGCAGGGCTTCCTCTGCTGCTGCCAGGTGCGCCGGTTCGTTCAGCTGAATCACCTCCAGTACCCAGAGATAAGCGTCGGTCTGTTTATGCCCGGTCACCACTTTTTGAGGCGGTAGCGGCTTCACTGTCGCCAGTTCGCAGCTGTGTACTGGCTCGGGGATGGTAAACAGAGCGACGTGGGCCGGGTTGTCATCAAACAGGCCGCTGCGCTTACAGACGGCGCGCACCGTAGTGGTTTTGATGCCCAGCTCTCCGGCAATGCGGCCATATCCCAGGCCCCGACGTTTAAGGCGGATGATCTCCGCTTTTTGTTCAGGCGTCAGGCGCATATCCACCCCTTGTTGTAATCTTGCTGTTCATGGCAGAGAGATTTTCTCTCGCCATCTGCTGCTGCTCCGGCGTCACCTCTCCGACCGGTTCCCCCGCGAGGTTATAACGCGCTCCGCCTGCGATCAGTGCTTTCAGATACGATGCGCGGCGGGTGTACATCGCAACGGCAGCCCGGATCTTGCCCGCGCCGGTAATGCCCCGGGCGCACATATCGACAGCCATCAGTTCGGCTGTGCCAATTGCCAGCGGGCGCGGTGCGTCCAGATTGAACGCTGCAGGCCAGTGAGTGATCAGCAGCTCAAGCTTCTTGCGGTTGTGCCGACTGCTCTTTGTGCCTGTGGCTGCTCCAGCGCTTGCGTGAGCCGTTTTCTCTGCTGTTGCCGTGTTAGCGGATGGCTTTACCGTTGCGGCTGTTGTAGCGCGTTTCAAGCTTAATATGGGGCGTTTGTGTTCTGTCATTTTCGGCATCCTCAGAAAGGCTGGTGATCGTCATAAGGCGGGGTCTGGTCATATTCCCCATAACCCTGTGCGCCAAGTGAGGCGGGACCACCAGCCCCCATAAACGGAGGAGCACCGGCTGCCTGTCCTCGCTGGGCTTTCTTCCCACCCGGGCGCGCCGTTCTGGCGCTGATCACACTGTCGGCAATCACCTGATACCCGGTCTGTGTGCCACCGTCGTTACCCGTCCACTGGTTCACCTGCATATTGCCCGCCACGCTTACCATGTCCCCCTTCTGATGCTTCGCCAGTGCTTCGGCCTGTTTGCCGAACGCAGTAATCGCCAGCCAGAAGGGGGCCTCTCCGTTCTCTGCTTTCTGGCATGGCAGCGTCACCGCCATGCGGGTAAATGCCATCTGGTTACCATTGCTGATCGCGCGGCTCTGCACATCCGCCACCAGCCGCCCGTATGCTGAAATTTGTGCTGTCATCGTCTTTTACCTGTCTGTAATGCTGAAATCCGGGATCTGTGTTGGTTCAAACAGGGCATTTGTTGGTTCAGTGTTGGTTCAATTTTTGAGTGTGAACCCTTAAATAACAGCAACATAAAAACACTGAACCAACTGAACCAACTGAACCAACACCTAAACTACGCACATGAGAGAGTTACTTACTCTGGCCGGCTCCCCTCCGGTTGATACTGGATCACGTAAACATTGATTTGCCTTCCATCAATGCGCGGAGACTTGCGCTGATACCCTCGCCCGGTATTTGGCGGGGTCAGCATCCCGGCGTTTTTCAGTACCTCAGCAAACATCTTCGCGTTGAATCCCTGCGCAATCTCTTTTTCGAAAGCTGCAGGGAAGGTGTAGAACACCACTGGGTCAGCTTCATGCCCTCCCTTCTGGCGATATCCTGCCAGGTTGGCAATTGGCAGGCTGCCCGGGTCATACGGGAATGGCGCAAACCGGCTAAGCCCGTGGGCGTTGAGGAATGCTTCGGTCTGCTCGATGATTTGCTGATGCTCTTTGTTACCGGTGCCGAACTCCCGGATCCAGGCGTTGAAGCTGTACTGAATCGCATCACGACAGGTTTGCTCATCCCACCCGGTAATCACCCGTCCGGCCATGAGCGCAGCCTCCAGAATGGCGAAACGCGCACCCACTCGATGTACCTGCTCCCCATAGTCAGCCGGAATAATCCCCCGCCAGCGCGCCTCCGCTTCACGCACCGCGTTAACAGCTTCCTGCTGATGGTCAGCCAGCCACTTAACCCATGCGCGGCCAGCAGCGCCATGGTGGCTCTGATACGCATCTTTCAGCGCATCGGCATGGTGCTTACCGCTTTCGTGTCCGTGGAAGCGAACAGCCTTACTCAGCGGAATATTGAGCAGGCGCACCAGCTGCCCGGCCTTTGCCTTACGCCCGGCACCGGCAATGAAAGTCTCCAGATCCACCTCTCCGGTGCTGATGGCGACAGTACGCCAGCGTTTAAGCTCTCGGTTGCCACCCTCTTTGGCTCCCTGCAGTTTCCCGGTGCCGTTGAACAGCGCATAAGCCGATTTATAGACCTCTACCGGATCCGCCCCCTGGCCGATTTCATCCAGAGGCATGAGCGCGTCATTGTGTGCGGCCGCTTCGTTAGCCAGCCCCAGCGCAGTGCCGTACCACGTCAGGCGCAGCACATCAGGATTGCCGTACAGGCTGGCCGCCACGTTTGCTGTAGTGGTTTTTCCGGCGCTCGACTGCTCGTAGAAATGGATCCCGAACCCGTCCGCTCCGGCGAGGCCAATCAGCGGAGCCGCCAGCGCCGCCGCAACACCCGTCATCATGGAGTAATTGCCATTTGCCAGATGCGCCACACTGTCGCGCCAGCCGTCCACTGTGCCGCTGGTGGTGTAGCCTGATGCGGCAGAACTGCGTCCATTGAACAGCACCGGTATTTCAGGGGTGCCGATAATGTCGCCGTCAGGCATAAGGTATGCGCCACACTGCCAGCCTGTAGCCTGGGCAATACGCCAGATCTCCCCTCTATGGGCCTGACTCTGTAGCCAGTCCGCCAGGGTCGCGCGCAGGCCGCTTTTGGTGGTGACATACAGCCCGCCGGCTTTGAGTGTGCGCCATCCCTCCCTTTCGCCAATGTCGGCTAGGGGGATCGCATGCGTCGTTTCTTCCTTCGCGCCCAACGCCCGCCAGCGCAGTACCAGATATCGCGTTCTGTTGTCATCAATGCCCACACCAACCACTTCCAGCGCGGAACAAAGCAGGCTCTCTACTTCGGTGATCTCCCCGCTCTTTTCTTTAGGTTCAACCCAGTAAAGGCCATTGCGACGGCTGTCTACATAGGGCTTCTGTGCGTTACGTTTCTGGCTGGCATGAGAGCCGATCTCGATTACTTCTGCTGGCGCAGTCACTTCTTCTCCTTGCGGCAGATACAACGAATCGTTAAAAGCGGCGGTGGCGTTCTCCAGCCCGTGCTGCTGGTGGTAGTCGTTCCAGTCGCTTTTGTGGTCGCCGGGCGGCAGCGCCACGCTGCCATTAACGGCAATGGCGGCTTTCTCTGCGGCCTCCTTCCCGGTATTGGGCTCGTCCGGCTTGATGTCGTTATCCGCGGCAATGACGATCTGCGCCTGTGGGTACTTCCGGCGCACCACCTGTGCTACGGGCAGCAGGTTACCGGCGTCAATGGCAACCACGGCCACCGCGTCTGGACGCATCAGGTGAACAGAAAGGGCGGTTGCCAGCCCCTCACCAATAATCACCATCTCCGGCGAATGAGCCGGATTAATGACGTGATAAGAGCCTTTCTTCGCTGAACCGGTCAACAGGCGCTTTTCTCCTTCTGCCGCAATAGTCTGTGCGGCCGCATCCTCGCCATACTCATTCACCAGCACCAATAGCAGGGTGCCATCGGGCAGGATCGGATACATAAATCCGGGCAACCCTTTACCTGCCAAGTAGGCAGACTCACCAGGCAGCGCCTTAATCGCCAGCGCTTCAAGTTTCGAGGTGAAGCGGGCAGATCGCGCCGTCTGTTCCTGCGCCTGCTGTTGCGCCAGCGCCGCCCGGCGTTCAGCCTGTTCCTGCTGACGCAGGGCATTATCCTTATCGGAGATGACGTGCAGGGTGTGTATATTCATCCCCAGTGCGTCGGCCACCAGCTGCGCGGCCCGGGTGGCATCACAGCTGTTTACCTTCTTCACCAGCTCCAGCCCGTCACCGGCACCACAGGAGTTACAGAAGTGCGCTCCACGCCCGTCGTCATCGAAGCGAAAGCGGTCCTTACCACCACAAGCCGGGCAGGCCACCTGCGCGCGTGGTGAAGCGGGGACATCAATCCCCATCAACGAGAGCACATCCGGCCAGCGATCACGGGCGGCCTCAGAAACCTGGCGGATCACATCAATGTTTCGCATCGCCGTACCCCACGTTGTCGATATGCGTAGCGATGTAATTCACCAGCATGTTCCACTTAGCAATGCCGTAATCAGAGAGCGTCCAGTCCTCGTTCTGCCATAGTTCGAGTTCGGCCAGAGTTGTCAGCTTCCACTGCTCTTTGTGTACCAGTTTCATAACCGGCAACAGGTAGGCATCAATCAGAGCGCCGACATCTGAGGGTTTCAGCGGCGTATCCACTGAGCGCCCCTCTGGCGTAGTAATTGTCATCGATTCGGTGCCAGATAAAGCCAGATTGTGGACCCACACAGCACCGCAAAGCCTTGCTATGCGCTCCGCCAGTTGTGAGCTGATTGCGTAATCTGCGTGGCTTGATAGCGCTTCGTTTTGCTCTTTCATGTTTAGTCCCTCAGTGCGCCGTTGGAGCTGGTGGAATGCCTTCTTCCATCAGTGTTTCGATAAACCCATCGTGAAGCATTGCCAGCCCTTCACGCCCCATTTGTGACAGTCTCAGCGCCCCGCAATGGGGATCCACCTCGGTCATGCCCTGATACATCTTCACGGCCAGCGGCAGTCCTGTTTCCACGCCATATTTTTCAATTGCCAGCCCCTCGATGTGGTTCGCCAGTGAGAAACGTTCCGTCGCCGGGTAAACGCTTAAACCGCCATGCTCTCCGGCATAGATCACCGCCCGGTCAACTCCGCCCTCTTCGTTCATCACATCCACGGTGCCGTTTTCCTGCCGCTGCTCACAGATAAACAGGCAGGACACAATCCAGCGCCAGGTAAGCGCCATTTGTTCATCTGTGGGTCTGAACCAGCCACGGTTATCACCAAGCTGGATCTCAGCCGCTATGCGCAGCCCATCGCTCAGAGATTTATCGAAGCGACCAGTATCAAGCTGGCGTATCGCAGTTGTGTAGCCCACCAGCCGGTTATCAAGCCGGATACCATCCGGCGTTGCTTCTATGCTGGTAAAGCCGGGATCCCCCGACTTTTCAGGAAATGACAGAACGTTGCTCATGCCTCACCCTCCCGGTGTTCACGCATCACGTAATCAGCCAGCTGGCTCTCTGCCTCTTCCATTGCCTGCGGTACGCCATGCAACAGCGTGAGAACGGAACCGATAAGACGAGGCAAGTCGGGATGGGAGTTCTTTGTGGTGCTTTCCAGCCACATGGATAAAACAGCCTGTGCTTGCTCCACCTGGCAGGTGGCATCAATCAGTTGAAGCTTGCTCATACGCCGCTCTCCGCATCAATTTTGGTGACATCAACAATCGTTAAAACGGCGCTCAGCCAATGATAAATCTCTTCTGTTTGCTCACCTTCAACAGCAGGCAGTAAGTTGCTCATGACGTGGGCCAGACCATTGCGCGCGCGCACCATACGTTCCGCTGTGCGATCGGCAACAGTAAAACCTTCCGGGTATGCCTGTGGGCGGCTCAGCATGGCTTCCGCTTCGCATGCCGCTGGGTGTTGGTAGTCAATGTCGTAAATCATTGCGACACCTCCGGCAGGGCGTGACCTTCCAGCAGGCTATGTAAGTCGCGGGCGTACACTTCGAAGAGAGAAATGAGGGCAGACAGGTATTCATCCCGGTTGTCAGCGTTGCCTTTCAGCACTTCATCCATCAGCAATGCCAGTGAAATGAGGTTGGCCGAACGCTCTTTAGGGTCAATGGGCAGATCGTAAATCTTAATCATGGCGCACCCCCTGCACGAAGATGCGGCCAGCAAAGAAACAGACGTGATCACGCACCAGAGAGCGACGAGCATCACGCTCAGTCTCAGCAGCAACATGGTGGAGAACAGGTTTGATTGTCGGACAATCGCGGCGAACTGCGGCGATAATCCAGATAAATTGCGGATTTTGGGTAGGGGTAGTAGCCAGCATGTGGCAGTCTCCATTCGATAGCGGGTAACGCTACCACCGGAAACGCCAATTTCACTGGTGGTAGCCCAGACAGGGTTGGCGTAACCGGCTCGAATGAATACCGGCGCTTCCGAAGAAGCCCCTGCCTGAGCCACCATTGCTCTTGAAAGGCGCTGGATTATACACCAACGCCCAAAAAAAGGGTGAGTCAGACCAACGACATAAAAAAAGACGCTAGGCGCGTCACATGTCGCCATTCGATTTACCGGGACGCCAATCCCGACACCAGATTTTGCTGGTGCCATATAACCATAAACCTGGTTAGGGACGAACGGCAAGCCCTTTTTTTGCAGAGGGTGCATATTGTGATTCACGTCGGGGTGGCTTTCGGCAAGACAATTGCCAGAATGACCCTCAGTTAAAGTTAGAGTCATTGCCTCGCCGATTTGCTGTCCGATCAGTTTACGCATGGCTAACCCCCAGGCGTTTTGCCAGCCAGCGCTGAGACAGGCGCATCAGTTCAACTTTTCTCTTCTGATAGTCCTGCCCCAGCTCGATCAGCGTGATGTTGGTCTGCTCCAGATATGAGAGATGCTCGAGCTGCTCAGTGCTCATGGCATCGCGCGGCTCGCCAGTGATGCTGCCGCTCTGCGCCCACTGCTTAGCAGTCAACCCACCCAATACAATACGCGCCAGCATGTTGGACTCGTTGGCATAGTGGCGTTGCTGTGTCTGCTTACCCAGTTCAGCGCGGGCGGCATCCAGTGCTTCACACATTGGTTTAAAGTAATTTGCCGCATTCAGACGGGCCTTAAGCTGACGACGAAAACGGGCGGCCACTTCCGGCGCACTACGATGGAGTTCCTCTTCGCACTGGATGAAATACTGACGAACATCACGGCCCTGCTGGTTGCGCTCAACCATAGCCAGTTCTTTCGCCATGCCGATGGTGATCGCGTAATCCACCTCCGGGCGTCCGGCCCCGTTAATTTCCACCCGTTCCGGTGTTAATTGGTCAAAGTCTGTACCACGGGTAAACCCGTACTGAGATACGCGGCCATTGAACCAGCTGCTAAAAACGCGCCCCACACCCAATGTCTGGTGTAACGATTTCGCGCTCACAACATTCGCTTCGCGACCGCTGATCCGCCCGCTAATAACCGGAATGAGTGAGGCGAAATCTTTATTGATAATTCGCTTCTGGCTAGCTTCAGGGTGAGCGAGGCCCTGACCGGTAAAGGTCATATTATTTTTCATCTGTGGTTTCCTTATTCGGCGGCGTTGTCCGGGTACAGTTTCAGAATATGGTCAACATCCAGCTGATTGAGGGGCTGATGGCCGTTAGTCGCTGCGCTGGCATTAACGAGGGCGATCACCTTCTGCACGTCAGCGCGCTTAATGAAGCGGTAGCGGTAGTGGCTGCCAATACCATCAGGGTTAGGCTCGTCGATGCGTTCGAACTGGATATCGAGGCGTCTTTCGAGGTCCGTGAGGTAGTTCCTGCCAGAAGAAAGGCGGCAGTAACGCAGGATCTCGTTCTCAGTGATACCGGTTGCGCCAGAACGCAGGATAAGGACACGCGCTTTATGCTTTTTGGGCACTGGTTTTGTGGTGCTCTGCTGGTTATCATTACAACCAGCAACTTCCAATTGCGCAGGTGTATGGTTCAGTTCGATATGACGCTCGGTGGCACGGGCGTTTTTTATTTCCATCAGGCCACCTTCCCGCGGCGTTCTGCCAGCCAGTTATTAATTTCCACCGCGTCGAATGCGGTAATCTTTTCACCCAACTTGACTGGGCGAGGCAATGAGCCGTTGCGTACTTTACGGTCAATAGTGGATACGCTAACGCCTAGCAATTCAGCCAGGCGAAAGCGGCGGATGTAACCTGTGTGAGGGATAGTGTCTACGTTCATGCTTCCCGTAACTCCTTTGTGAAGGTTGTTGCGCCGTTACGGGTATTGAACGTTTTTAGTCGGCATTAGTGGGGGAGAAAATAAAAACTCCCGGAGGTTACTGGAAAACTACCTCGCACCCTCCCTTGAAAGCCACTCCCTCCACGTCTTAGGGTCAATATCAGGGAAGTCGATTCCGTTCTTGGCGGCTATATTCTGGAGTTTTGCCAATAGCCTTGGGGTGCTGCCTTTCAACTCTTCATCTGTTACTCCGACAGCTTTCAGCAGCGAGACAATCACGGTGGTTTGCTTTGCTGTCACCCGGGCAAGATTAAGATCTATCACTGCGCCATCTGAGTTGTGCTCGGGAAAAATCTTCGACTGCATAATTTCACCACTAATTTTGGAAGCATATAAATTCTCGATATCTTCCCTGTCGATCCACAGCTCATCAGCTAAAACCTGGCTTCGATTCTTAAGGTCCACTTGAAGATAACTAAGCTTTGGGTGGGTAGTGAACTTAATCAAGACGGATGGATCTGCTTCGATAGTTAGCTTGGAAATCATATAGCCGAGAGGCTTTAGGATGTACTCACCAGAAGCTTTAACCTCAAACTCCAAAAGGGAATGATGGGTACGGGGATAATCTTCAACTTTTTTAGGCTCTGAAAGGATATGAATGTTAATGCCTTCATACCCAAGAGATAGGCTGCTGAAAGGTGGTGTACTCAGTAATTCTATAGCCCTTTCTTCAAATGCCTTATCACATAAAATCCTTGCCCTTGCTGGCTCTTCGCTGATCTTCCTTTTAATCCAGATCATGCCATAGGAGCATAGCGTGAGCAGATCCTGCAATTCACACCCGATTAAATCACAAACACGCGGAACAGGTGCTTTAGGTAAGACAGGTATTCCCTTTTCTTGCCAAACATTCTTCTTCATAAACTCGCCGCCTTCACACGATTGGCCTTAAAAGAATTGAGCCAGGCGGTAAGGCTTCCCGCTTTTCACCCCGTCGGGCTAGGCTCAATCTGTTCGGTTAATTTGCCTTCTTTATCGGAGTAACGTTGTAATCTTCACCGCTTTCCAGTGCTACCAGCAGATCAGCCCACTGCGCCAATGCCGCCTTGCGTTCATCGAAATACTCATGTCGGTTATAGATGCCCTGTACGCCTGGTATTCTGTGATTCAGGCAGCGCTCTGCTATCACCGGATCAATACCTATTGCGGCCATCTGAGTGCGCATCGTGCGCCGCAGATCGTGAATGCTGAACGGTTCAACGTCAGCCATCTCTTTCAGTACGGACGGCATTACCATATTCAGGGTGGCCCGGCTAACGTGGGATGTGGTTCTGGCGCGACGGGCCGGAATAAGCCAGCGGCTATCTCCAGCAAACAGGCGGATCTCTTTAATCCACTCAATTACCGGCTGCGCTAACGGGATATCAATATCATCACCGTTCTTTGCGCGCTCTCCTGGTAATTGCCATACACCTTTATCAAGGTCGAACTCGGCCCATTCGGCAGCACACAATTCCATTTTGCGAACGCCCAGCGCGAGGATTATTTTAAACGTAAGCTCATTCTCGCGGCTGATTCCCCGCCCGCGCCGCAGAGCCTTGAAGAACATAATCAACTCTTCCCGGCTAAGCGCCCGCTTACGCCCGCTCTCCTTGCCGCCAGCATCCTTTGAACCAAAAGAAATGGCTGGGTTAACCTCAATCATCCCCCTCACTACGGCGTAATCAAAGAGGCGTTTGAGCATTCGGAGCACATCATTGGCAACAGTTGGGGAGCCGCGCTCCAGGACATCCTGCAGGATGGTGTCTATATGACGAGGGCGCACATCCTCCACCTTCATCTTCCCGATCAGTGCCACGATATTCTTTTGCAGGCTGCTGCGGAAAAGCTCAGGGTGTTTGTAGGTGGTCTCAATTTGACGGGTGTAATACTCGGCGGCCAATTCTGAAACGTGGATGGCGTTCTTCTCTGCTTCTATCTTCGCCAGCGCCTCAGCTTTCCTTTCCTGCTTTTCACCAGCCACGTCATACCCAAGGGATACGCGAGCAGATAACTCCTTTGCAATCTCGCGGGCACGCGCAAGCGGTAAGTCTGCATATGAGCCAATCAGCATAGCCCGGGCCTTGCCGGCGAACCGATAACGAAAGCGCCAGTTAGGGCTTTTATCCGCAGCCCGATATCTGAGGTAAAGGCCATTCCCATCTGCCCTCCCCTCAAACCGCTCGTCGGACTTTATCCATGCCCGGATCTGGATGTCAGTTAATTTTGGCATAACGCGCACCTGAATTTGTCCCAAGGATGTACCCAAAGCCACCCAAGGTTGTAACCATTCAAAGTCATTACAATGCAGGGTACACCTTTGGGTACACATTGATTATGCGTTCTGTGGCGTCGTTATGATAGCCCCTGATAACAAAAAAGCCCGGCATATGCGGGCTTTGAGAATTCGGTGCTTTCTGGTGAATCTTGCTGATTCTTTATTTGCTTTTCTTGATATGCTTAATCAGACGCTTACGCTTACGCATCTGAGTCGGCGTTAATGTATTACGTTTGTTCGCAAACGGGTTCTCCCCTTCTTTGAACTGAATACGGATCGGCGTCCCCATTACGTCCAAAGACTTGCGGAAATAGTTCATCAGATAGCGCTTGTAGGAATCCGGCAGGTCTTTGACCTGGTTGCCGTGAATCACCACGATTGGCGGGTTATAACCACCGGCATGGGCATATTTCAGCTTCACACGACGACCACGCACCAGAGGCGGCTGATGATCTTCTACTGCCATGGTCATGATGCGCGTCAGCATCGCGGTGCTCACGCGACGTGTAGAGCTATCGTATGCTTCACGGACCGATTCAAACAGGTTACCCACGCCGCTACCGTGCAGAGCTGAGATAAAGTGTACGCGCGCAAAATCAATAAAGCCCAGACGGAAGTCCAGCGTCTCTTTGACCTGCTCTTTTACTTCCTGCGTCAGGCCATCCCACTTGTTCACAACGATAACAAGTGAGCGCCCACTATTGAGGATAAAGCCCAGCAGCGACAGGTCCTGATCGGAAATCCCTTCACGCGCGTCAATCACCAACATCACAACGTTGGCATCTTCAATTGCCTGCAGCGTTTTGATTACTGAGAATTTTTCTACCGCTTCGGTAATTTTGCCGCGCTTACGCACGCCCGCGGTATCGATGAGCACATATTCGCGTTCATCGCGCTGCATCGGAATATAAATACTGTCACGCGTGGTTCCCGGCATGTCGTAAACCACCACGCGGTCTTCGCCGAGAATACGGTTAGTAAGCGTGGACTTACCTACGTTCGGACGGCCGACGATTGCCAGTTTAATCGGCAAATCCTGCGGGTTGAAATCGTCCTCAGGCTCTTCTTCGCCGTTTTCTTTGGCTTCAAGCTGCGCCCAGTATTCTGCGTCTTCATCCACTTCTTCCTGAGGAGCAACGTCATCCATCCACGGCAGCAGAACATGCTCCAGCAGGCTGAGAACACCACGACCATGGGACGCCGCAATCGGATAAATTTCACCCAGACCCAATGAGTAGAAATCAACAACCGCCTGGTCAGGATCGAGTCCGTCAGTTTTGTTGGCGACCAGGAACGTCGGTTTCTGGCGCGAACGCAGGTGTTTAGCAATAGCTTCATCCGCTGGCATCAGGCCAGCACGCGCATCCACCATGAACAGCACAACGTCTGCTTCTTCGATAGCCAACAGCGACTGTTCCGCCATACGGGTTTCAACACCGTCTTCGGTGCCATCAATACCGCCGGTATCAATACAGATAAACTCACGGCCTTCAATTTCCGCACGACCGTACTTACGGTCACGAGTCAGACCCGGGAAATCCGCAACCAGCG
>PPYF01114298.1_pt1 | contig 27057 bp, 45 predicted proteins | sample 1559871 | NCBI WGS metagenome assembly PPYF01 (sample SAMN08240021, study PRJNA423297) | Human gut metagenome, whole genome shotgun sequencing project. | reverse complement strand
TGATGAAACAGGGTTGATATTAAGCACATCAGAAGTTACCGGTGGATATTTGAGTGTTATGCTATCTCCTGGAAGAAAGCACAAGCGTGTTCATAGATTGGTTGCAGAAGCATTTATTCCAAACCCGCTTGGAAAAGAACAAGTGAATCATAAAGACGGAAATAAGAAAAACAACCATGTAAGCAATCTGGAATGGGCAACAGTTAGTGAGAACGAACGACACAAGATTGATGTTCTTGGCAAGAAGTTTAGGCCTTCTAAAGATCATATCGAAGAAACACTTCCTCTTGCATGGGATGCAAGCCGTAAGCCTGTTGTTTGCATTGAAACAGGAAGAATTTATAAGAGTTGTACTGATGCAAGCAGAAAAACTGGGGCAAATCGTTCTCACATTGGGCAGTGTGCACTTGGAAAAAGAAAAACAGCCGGAGGGTTACATTGGCAGTGGCGCGGCATTAAGGAGGACTGACCATGAAGCGGCTGACTACAAAGAATGGAAACGGCAAGCCGATTGTAAAAGATTGGCCAAACTACATGGAATTTGACATCATAAATCGCCTCGCCGCCATCGAGGACACTGGCCTGGAACCGGAGGAGATCATCGAACTGAAAGGCAGGATGGAGGGGTTGGAGAAATGAGCATATTGAGCCATATGATTGCATGGGGAGGAAAGGCAAAGTATTGGCTATCCCGTGAGTGTTGCTACGATGAAATGGAAAAAAGGGGATATGCTTCGCAGGGGAAATGTTGTGGTCTGGTGGGTGGTGATAACTGGTCGGACAATACGATGTATATGTGTATTGACTGCCCGCACTACACACCGATTATTGGAGGGGAAAATGAAACGGCTGACTGAAAGACTGGAAAACGGGGCAATCAATGTCAAATATGCAAGCCAGCATGAAACTGCTATCCATCGCCTCGTCACCATCGAGGACATCCTGGGCGACGAGTACGACCTGGACAGGCTGCGGGAACTGGTGGAGGCAGACAAGACGCTGAAAGAGTTTGCTGAGGACGTGGCGCGGCAATTTGGGTATCATGGCACAACTGCTGACGGAAGACCGGCTTATACTTGCGGAGGGCTGTCCACTCTTGAGTGGGCCTGGAACATCCTTGAATGGCCTGACCCTAAGCCCGCACCAGAATGTGAGTGCCAGGAGGAAGGCTGCCACGAATGGGCAACCGGAGGAAGGCCAATCCCTGATGGATATAAGTGGTTGTGCGGTCGTCATTTTGCGGCTTATGAGGCCCGCGAAGAGGCACAGGCCGCACTACGGAGGGAGCAGGAATGAAAACCGTAACATTTTTTGAAACCCGCGAGGAACTGCGGGAATTAACTGGCCTGCCAGCAGACGACCACGACGCCGCCCTGTGGGATGCTGGCTTTGACCTGGATGATTGGGACTTCGGATTCGTCAGCGATGAACCGTGGAGTAAAGAAGGATGGTTCTTCAAAAAGGGCAGTTTTTATGAATACTGGATTTTGAGCCGGATGGAGAGATACTGCGTCGGATACAAGCACACAAAGTACAACGGGCGGCATTATTACATGATGTATCATTCGTGAAGGGAGAGCAGGAATGAAGGAGTACATCGAGAGGGCGGCGCTTAAACGCGAGCTTGCCCCATATGAGGAAAACGACTTTTCCCAGCAGATGGATGTGATACTGGCTATTGTAGACGCACAGCCCACCGCCGACGTGGTGGAGGTGGTGCGATGTGGAGAGTGCCGACATGCGGAAGATAGCTTGGTGCTGTGGTGCACCGAGCATGAACAAGCGGTCAGCAGGTTAGACTTCTGCTCGCACGGCGCTCGCATGGACAAGGAGGACGAAATATATGGTTGAGAAAATTTTCCTGATTGTGCTTTGCCATGCCGTTGGAGACTACCTATTCCAGAGTGACTTCCTCGCAAAGACGAAAGGGGCCAACTGGTATCACCTGTTTTTACATTGTATGCTGTATGCCGCCCCATTTTACATGGCATTTGGGTGGTGCTGGCAGCTGGCTTTCATTACGGTTCTCCATTTTCCGATTGACGCGCTGAAAGCAAGATGGAATAAGACTACATACTGGCAGGACCAAATATTGCATTACGTTTTAGCTGCAAGCTATCTGATTTGAAGGAGGACGAGCATGAGGCTGATTGACGCGGACGCGCTGATGGAGAAAGAGTATTTCTGGCTTAGGGACGGGGATGTGCTTTGGAGTATCCCACCCTCTCATATTTACATTGCCCCCACCATCGACGCCGTGCCTGTGGTCAGGTGCCGGGAGTGCGCCCATTACAAAATCTGCGATGAGTGGGAAAACGGAAAGCGGATGCTGTGTGAAATCCACCACCATTCATACTTAGATCATGACGGAGATAATCATTTTTGTTCCTGGGGCCAGCGAAAGATTGAAACTGTACTTCCAAAAAGTGATGCGAAAAATGAAAGTTTGGAGGTCGAGCATGCAAAAGTTTAAAAACCCGGCGACGGGAGAAGTGTGGGACGCAGAGAACGCCGTCAAGGTGTTTTGCGATGAATTACCGAAGTGCAATGTATGCCCCATGTTTCCTGTTGTTTCCCTTGGCGGCGATTGCAGAAAATGGGCCGCAAATCACCCCAACGAAGCCGCCCGACTGATGGGCTATGAGGTGGTGGAGGATGATTCCTGCAAGAGCTGCACCCATTATAAAGGGGAAAGTATTTGCGGCCTACATAGTCTTAATGTAGAAATTGACCCGGATGATAAATGTGTAGCTTGGGAGAAAAAGGAGGCCAACATGGACAAGCCTCTATCAAGCGAAGCGCCAGTCACCACCAACGACCAGGGCGGCCGGCAACACGCACGTCCTTATCGCTCCGAATGGTTGCCCCCTCGTGCTATGTTGGCCCTCTCGCACGTCCGCTGGGAGTCTGAGGCCCTGCATGGCTATTCCGAATACAACTACAAGCTGATCCCCGCCAAAGAGCACGTTGGGCGGGCGCTTACACACCTGTTTGCGTGGCTTGCAGGGGATGAGAGCAACGACCATCTGGCCCACGCGCTTTGCCGGATCGCGTTTGCAGTTGAGATGGAGGCGGACGATGCGTAGATATCATTTCCCGGGAGACATGTACTCCGACGCGCAGTGGGAATGGGTAGCATCCAAACGTGCGGAGGGGTACTCCATGCAGGAACTATCGGCTTTCCTGGGCGTCAATCCAGACACCGTCTTGACAGCGCTGCGAGTCCGCGGACTGGCTCCACAGGGGCATCCTACAGAACCGCTGGATAGAGCAGAATTTAACGCACTAGCGGAGGTGGATGATGCCAGATAATATTACAGCAGCTAGGATTTGCCCAAATTGTGGAAATGAGGGAATTGTTTATGATAGCCGCACAGTTATGGGCGGAAGAATAGAGCGGCATCGGAAATGCCAGTTTTGCGGTTATAGGTGGGCTACCATGGAAAAATATTTCCGTCCAATCAAACAAAAAAATACATAGCCACTATATCTTGTGGTACCCATTCTCGCAAACTCATTGATTTGTAGTATAATATATTCGGGTAAATGCAATTACCCCACATTTTCCTCCCCTTTCGGGCTGTGACCAACCACGGCCCAAAGGCCAACCCATTCCCCCGGCGGGGGTATCTAGTGAGATATAAAACAGATAGGAGGTTGCCTCTCTTGTGTGTTTCCTGCCGGGGGACTCCCTTCCAAATATGCCGCAGCTCGATGCAGCCCACGATCAGGGCCGGAGGGTCGCGCCCTCCATGCGGCACCATAGGGCGTGCCCGTCTCGCTGAAAAGACGGGAGGGACGGGTGAGGGGAATTTTTGATTGAGGTGGTGAGTCCATTGTGGCAAAAGGTAAGTATCAGAGATGGCTGGAGCCAGACGGGCTCCTGCTTCTGGAAGGATGGGCCCGGGATGGGCTGACAGACGAGCAGATTGCCCACAATATGGGGATTACTGCAAAAACATTGTATGAGTGGAAAAATGCTCATAGTGAGATTTGTGAGGTCCTAAAAAAAGGTAAAGAAGTAGTTGATTACCAGGTTGAAAACGCCCTGTTGTCTGCCGCTCTGGACGGAAATACCACGGCCCAAATTTTTTGGCTGAAAAACCGAAGGCCAGACAAGTGGAGAGACAAGCCAGCAGAGAAGGTATCTGAGGCCAACCAGACCGAAGACGACGCTCTGACTGAGAGCCTGAAAGAGCTGGCAAGGGGGTTGTGATGTTCGGCGAAAAGCAAAAGAAAATCATGGCATTCCCATACACCAGCTTTGACGCGCTGATCTGTGATGGCGCCGTCCGATCCGGCAAGACCTCCATCATGTCCCTGTCCTTCTTCCTGTGGGCCATGGGGAATTTCAATAACTGTGCGTTTGCCTTCTGCGGGAAGTCCGTGGGCGCGGTGGAGCGGAATATCGTGGTTCCGCTGCTGTCCGTGGTCTACCTGAAACAGAATTTCGATATCCGATACAACCGGGGCGATCATGTGATTGTTGCCCGGAGGGGGAACCGGGAGAACCGGATTTACCTGTTCGGCGGAAAGGATGAGAGCTCGTACACCCTGGTGCAGGGCGTAACGCTGGCCGGTGTACTGCTGGACGAGGTTGCCCTGATGCCCCGGAGCTTTGTGGAGCAGGCGTTGGCCCGGTGTTCTGTAAAGGGCGCCAAGGTGTGGTTCAACTGCAACCCGGAGAACCCGCAGCACTGGTTCCGGCAGGAGTGGATATTACAGCCGGAGAAGCACAACGCCCTCCATCTGCATTTCCTGATGGATGACAACCCGTCCCTGGACGAGGCGACGAAAGCCAGATACCGGTCAATGTATTCCGGTTTATTTTATGAAAGATATATCATGGGCCGCTGGGTCATGTCCGAGGGCCTGATCTATGACATGTTTGACCAGACGGAAAATGTGTACCGGGACCGGCCTGTGGGGATGTACGACCGGTCGCAAAGGTATATCGCCTGCGACTACGGCACCACAAATCCGACGGTGTTTTTGGATATCTACGACGATGGAGAGACCATCCGAGTTGACCGGGAATACCGCTGGGACAGCCGGAAAGAGCGCCGGCAGAAAACGGACCAGGAGTACGCGGATGACTTCATGGAGTTCATGGGTGGCACGGATGCCACGGTACTGGTGGACCCATCTGCGGCATCCTTTATCGTGGCGCTCCGCCAGCGCGGCGTGTACGTCCGGGAGGCGGATAATGACGTTCTGGACGGCATCCGGCGCATGAGCGTGCTGATTAAGCGCCGGGAGCTGCTGGTACATGAGAGCTGTTCCGGTTTTCTGGATGAGATTGGGACCTATCTGTGGGACGAAAAGGCGTCCATGCGCGGCGAGGAGAAGCCGGTCAAGCAATGCGACCACGACATGGACGCATGTCGCTATTTTTGCAATTATCTACCCGATTGGAGGTTTGAAGGTGTCCAGACGGCATAAGACCCGCCCGGCGGGAAACCAACCGAATACGGAGGCGGTCAGCGTCCAGGACGCTTTCTCTAACCCCCTGTTCCGCCTAGGGTGGGGCAGCCAGTCTCCACTAGAGGCCACGGAGTATCCCCTTACTCGGATGACCGACAATTACGCCCTGCTGAATTCCCTGTACCGGGACAACTGGGTGGTGCAGAACGTTGTCGGACTGATGGTGGACGACATGCTGCGGGAGTGGTACAAGCTCAAAGGCAGCTACACTCCGGAAGCCTTGGATGCCCTGGGAAAAGTGGAACGGGACACCAGACTGCGGGAGCGGATCAATGAGGGCTTGCGCTGGGGGCGTCTGTATGGCGGCGCTGCTGGTCTCATCATGATAGATGGACTGGACGACCTTTCCAAGCCCCTGGACGTGGACATGATTTATCCTGGCAGTTTCAAGGGCCTGTATATCCTGGATCGCTGGCAGGGGATCACGCCCAACATGGAGCTGGTCTTCGAGGGAGGCGACCCAGTACCGGAAAGCTACTCCATCACCGACGCCAAGGGGAACACAGTGGTCAACGTCCATCACTCTCGTGTGGTGCGCTTCACCGGCCGGGACCTGCCGTATTTGGAGCGGGTGGCGGAAATGTACTGGGGCGAGTCTGAGGTGGAAGCCCTGTACAAGGACGTGGTGGCCCATGACAACGTGAGCGCCAACATGGCGGCCCTGACCTTCCAGGCCAACATCAACACCATGGAGGTTAAAGGCCTGGAACAGCTCTTTTCCATTGGCTCTACTCAGGCACAGCGGCGCTTCTGGAATGTGATGCAGGCACAAAGTGTGCTCCGCTCCAACTTTGGCACCCAGCTGGTGGAGGAGGGGAACAAGATCACCAACACTCAGTACACCTTCACAGGCCTGCAAGAGGTTTACGAGTCCATGTGCCTGAACCTCTGCGGTGCGTCCCATTACCCCATGACAAAGCTGTTTGGCCGGTCTCCGGCGGGGATGAACGCCACGGGCGAGAGTGACCTGAAGAACTACTACGACTATGTGGACAGCCAGCGGGAGGCGAAAGTCCGGCCAGTGCTACAGAAGCTCCTTCCTGTCCTGGCGATGAGCGCGTGGGGGACCATCCCGGACGATCTGGACTTCACATTCCCGCCCCTGTGGACACCCACGGCGACGGAGACAGCGGAAATCGCACTGAAAAAGGCGCAGGCCATCCGGGACACCTTCCAGGCCGGACTCTTCCAGGCGGATACCGCCATGAAGGAGCTGAAAAAGCTGGAGGACGAGACTGGCATGTTCGGCAGCTTGTCAGACGAAGAAATTGCCGCCGCTGCTGGGAAGTCGTATCAGGATTTGACATCTTTACGCGATCCTCTGGTGGGGCTAGGGTATGGTGATTTGAATGCCGACACTGAACCGGGCACCGAATGAGCGGGAGCAGCAGAATCTGATTGAGATTTTCCTGAAAGCGGAGGCCGATATCATCAACGAGATCGGGCGACTGCGGTCCATGGGGAATGTCGATTACCACGCTGTGGCGGCCTTAGAGCGGGTGCAGGCCATTCTTCGCAAGATGGAGTCAGACTCCTGGGAATACGTGCCCCGGATGATCGAGCGGATGTTTTACGTCCGCGTCCCCGAGGCCCGGCGCATCGAGGGCGAGACCCCAGCCAAGCACTTTATGGGCTATATCAATGCCATGTCCCTGACCGGCGAACAGACCGCTATTATGGACACGCTGGTGCAGAACCTGATGGGCGAGATTACAGACGCCGCAATGACGGCCATGGCGACGGTGCAGAGCGCTGTGATTGGCCGTACAGAGCCGGATGTATACCGGCGGGTGGGACTGGAGCAGGTAGCCAATATGCAGGCCACGGGCAGAGGAACAAATATCACCGTGCCCGGTTTTGTAGAGGCGCTGCGGCGGGAAGGCATCACGGCTTTTGTGGACAAAGCTGGCCGGAACTGGTCTTTGCACACATATTGCTCCATGGTGACCCGCACCACGTCCCGGCAGGCGGAGGTCATGGCGGTGCTGACGGCGGACCCTGAGCAGGATCTGTACCAGATCAGCCGGCACGGAACCACATGCGGCCTGTGCGCCCCCTATGAGGGCCGGGTATATTCCAAGAGCGGCAACGACCCGGACTTCCCGCCGCTGGCGGATGCGTTCGGGAAGGTAGACCCGGCAGGGCCGAATAGCTTGGTGAACACATACCTGAATATCCATCCCAACTGTCTCCACGTGCTTCTGCCCTGGACCCCAATGGGCCGGACACCGGAGGAAATCCAAAGAATTAAAGATTTCTCCAACCCAGCCAAGAACCCGTACAGCGTGGACCCACGGACCCAGAAGCAGATTGACGCATACCGGAACAAGGAGGCGGCCCGGCGGCGGTACCTGTCGGATTACCGCCAGTGGGAGCGGTACCGCATGACTGTGGGAGACCCAATCCCCAAGACCTTCGCCACCTGGCAGAAGCACAAGGCGGCGGACGATGAGAAGTACAAGAACTGGCAGAGATTGTACAGGGAGGCGAACCGGAGTGAGCAATGATGAGCTAATTTACTATGCGTTTATCACTCTTGGTTTTCCGATTAAAGAAGCGCGAAAAATGGTTGCGAATCGCAAAGAGCAGATAGAGCAAGAACTTGCGTTGCACTTTGCATTAAGGGAGGCAAATGATAATGCTTGAAGGTGTATACATCAATACTCCGGAATTTCAAAAGTTTCGGAAACAGTTACAAGCGCATTTTGCTGGCTCAACTGGAGTCCTACCGAGGGATATCACAGTAGAAAAGACGTCGGATGGATACAGCGTCGTTTTACGGCCTGAAATTCCCATTGATGCGTATAAAGTGGAGGTTTCCCTTGAATCTGACACCGACAGCAATTAAAGCCATTGAGTCCATCCTGTCTAAAGGGGACCGGGCAGAGGTGATCCCGACCAAAGAGGGGCCGAAGGTGACTCGAACGGTGCGGGAAGTGGCCTATGACCCACAAAAAGAAACCCGCCCCGGTTAGGGGGCGGAATTCTCAATTGCACCATGCGTTCCAATCGCCTATCGACCTTTCAATTCTTGCATCAATGCTTTTGTAATGTTTTACGGCATCTTCAAGTAACCAATCCTTTTTCGGATATCCTTCCGATCCGTTGATAAGGTAATACTCACCATCGTCTAATATGTAGAAAATTTCCTTATTGTCGCAAAACTCAATTCCAACTTCTTTCACAATTTTCCCCCTTTGCCCTCGTGACCTCCGGGGCGGGCGGTTATTATTTCCGGTTTAAAAATTCCCAGTCCATAACGGCGGAATAGCTCATTTCGTGTGCCCACACCTTCAACACCCGGAATCCGTTGGCCCGCAGGTCATCGGCAAATTCTTTGTTGCTACGGTAATCGTCGTACCACTTAATGTTCAGGTTGCCGTCCTGGTTTCTTACAAGTGCTGTCCTCATTTTCATTTTCTTTCCCTCCCGGCCTGTGGCCTGTCTTGTTTGTTCTTTGTGAGTATATGATACTATAAGTCTACTTATATTTCAAGCGTTAAAATAGACAAATATAAGTTGACTGATTTGTTTATTGTGTATAAGTTGACTTATAAACGAAAATGTGATACCATATCCGCAAGGGAGGTATCACAAATGGGAAGTGAAGCACAAACGAAAGCAAGCGTGAAGTACAACAAGAAAAAGGACAGCATAACGATTCGGCCAGATAAGGATACCGGCGCAAAGATACGAAGTGCGGCAGAACAGCGCGGAATTAGCGTAACGGAACTGATAATGACGGCGCTGAAACCGTATATCGAAGAAAAGTAAACATTGTACCTCGCCCTAAGTGGTGGGCGGGAAGGACTAAGTGGAGTCAACTATCGAGAATTTCTCGGTGGTTGGCTCCTTTTTTATTTACCTGCGAGGTGAAACACATGGACTACAACCAGGAATACATCGACCTGCTCAAACGCTCCCTGGCGGGCGAGACGGAGACAGTGCGGCTGTATCTAGCTGTGATGTCCGTAGCCCCAGAGAGCGCGATCCCCAAGTTGCTGGAGATCCAGGCGGACGAGACGGACCACCAGAGCATCATCGCAGATTTGTTGCTGGAGGCCGTGGCCGGGGAGAGCGCCGACCAGGAAGAACTGGTCCCGGGGGTGGAGTGATGGCGATTGCGTACTACGGGGACCGGATTTCCCCCCACATAGACAAAACACCGGAGGGATACCTCATTTGCCGGGATGTTCCCATCAACCGGACAGGGACACAGACATACCTTGCGCACGAGCTCAATTTGGAAGGAGACCCGGACAGAGAGGTGACGGTTTACCGACTGCCGGAAGATGTGTTTTCTCCTGCCGCGATGGCCTCTTTTGAGGGAAAGGACGTCACCAGAGGGCATCCACCGGAAATGCTGAACGCTGACAATCAGGCGGCCTACTCCAAAGGACATTTGGAGAATATCCGGCACGTTGGAGACAACACAGTTGCAGACCTGATTATCAAGGATTCCTCCCTTGCCTCTGACGTTGAAAGCGGCGTTTTACGGGAAGTCTCCTGTGGGTACAACTGCAACTTTGAACCGTACCTGGATGGGTACAAACAAACCGGGATACGTGGGAACCACCTGGCAATCGTCCCTAGAGGGCGTGCAGGGGCGACCGTATCAATACAAGACACCGCCCCAGAGGCGGAGAAAGGTGGAAACAAACACATGAACGAATTCTGGAAGTCTGTCCTCCACGCCTTTGGAATGGCGGCGAAGGACGCCAGCCCGGAAGAGCTGGACAAGATGGTGGAGACCACGGCCACCGCGCTGGACGCTGAACCCGCCGAAAAGGCGCCGGAGGCGGCACCCGCGGAGGAGAAGCCCGCAGAGGACGAAATGATCGAGAAGGCCCCCAAGGGCGACGACCTGGGCAGCAAGCTGGACCGGATCATCGCCATGCTGGAGGCCAAGAGCCGCGGCGGCGAGGGCGAGCACCGGCTCCACGACGAGAGCGACATTGACGAGGAGATCAAGCGCCTGCTTGGCAAGGAGGAAGAGGGCAAGTCCATCACCATCCCTGTGGAGAATGACTGCATGGACGCCGCCGCCAAGGACGCCGCTGTTGCCGTCCTGCGGAAGGTCCGCCCCGCCGTGGCTGCCATCGAGGATAAGCACGCCAGGGCGAAGGTCACGGATGCCCTGCTGTCCGCCGTCCGGGGCAAGGACGTGATGGGCGAGATCGCCAAGGCCGCCCAGGACAGCGCCAAGGCCGCGGCGGAAAAGACCAGCAAAAACACCTATGACACCATGTGCGCGGACTCCGAGGCCAGCTATGCGGCCCGGAACCCCCACAAGAAGAAGGAGGCTTAATTATGGCACTCAATCCCCAGGTAATCGGCACCAGCATGCCCCACGGCTTTGCTGGGTGCTATGCACGGCAGCCGGACATGATTGTGGAGACCCGCCCCTGCGGTGGAGACGCCAACATCGTGTTTGGCACGCCCCTGAAGTATGACACAAACGGCAATGTGGTGGCATTCTTCGGAACCGGCACCACCGCCGCGCAGTTCGCCGGCGTGGCCGCTGCGGAGATCAAGTCCGCCCTGAACTACCTGACCCCCGGCAACGGCGAGTTTGCCCCCGGTGAGGCCGTGGGCGTGTTCCAGCGGGGCAGCATCAACGTGAAGTGCTACGGCACCACGGCCCCCAAGCTGGGCGGCGCGGTGTATGTTTTGCTGGCGACTACGGAAACCGCCGGTCTCACCAACGTGCCCGCCGGGTCCTTTACGGCCATGGCGGACGGCACCACTGCCGCAAACACCGTGCAGCTGACCAACTGCCAGTGGGGCGGCCCCGCTGACGCGGATGGCGTGGCCGAGCTGGTGATTCTCACCAAGGCCAATGCCTGAGAGAGGAGGACGAAACCATGAGTTTTAAGAATGTTGGAACCACCAATGCTGGTGTATTCACCGCCCAGGGCAGCGGCGCCATGACCGGCGTCCCCACCATGGACGCCAACGGCATCCAGTCCGGCGGCGCTTTCCTGGTGAGCGAGCTGGAGAAGCGGGACCCGCTGATCCGCAAGCCACTGACCAGTTTTACCTACCCCCGGGATATTGTCATCCAGTCCGGCGGCGGTTGGGTGGACTATGTGTCCGCCATGTCTGTGGCCTACGGCATGACCGGCGGCGCCGGTTCTTCCCCCGTGACTGCTGGTAGCGCCAACGGCATCCCCATTGTGCAGGCGTCCGTGGACAAGGGCATCTTTAAGGCCCACACCTTCGCAGCGGCCCTGCGGGTCATGTGGCAGGATATGCAGCGGGCCAACTACATCGGCCGGTCCCTGGACAATCTTCTCCAGGACGGCGTGCGAATGGCCTATGACAAGCACATGGACCAGAACACTTACACCGGCATCGCCGAGTACGGCACCACCGGCCTGGTGAACAACCCCGACGCCACGGAGACCACGGCGGCGGCCACTGGCACCAGCTCCGGCACCAAGTGGAGCACCAAGACGTCGGACCAGATCCTGGTAGACGTGAACACCGCCCTGCTGACGGTGTGGGCGGCCAACGGCTACGACCTGTCCGCCATTCCCAACCACATCCTGCTGCCTTATGAGCAGTACAACTACATCATGACCACCAAGGTCACCGACCTGGCCACCGAGACCATCTATGACTTCCTCATGAAGAACAACGTGGCCACCAAGAATGGCGGCGATCTGTTCATCGGCGCCACTGCCTGGTGCAAGGGCGCGGGCGCGGATTCCAGCGACCGCATGGTGGTGTACGTCAACCATGAGCGGTTCCTGAAGATGGACGAGCTGGTGCCTCTGGCCCGTATCATGAGCCAGCCCAACGTGGAAAACGTCTGCTACGACACCGCGTATATGGCCAACATCTCCGAGGTGCAGATCTTCTACCCCACCGCCATCCTGTACATGGACAAGATCTGAGGTGCGGCCATGTTCGTACTGAGCAAGCGCAACATCATCATCCCGGCCCCGGACGGCTCCGCCGCTGTCCGGCTGGCCCGGGAGCAGCTGGCAGAGGTGCCGGACTGGGCGGCGAAGACCGACTATTTTCAGGCGCTGGTGAAGGACGGGAAAATCGTGCTCACCGGCAAGAGCGACAAGGAGACCCAGGCGGCGGAGGACAAGAAGGTCAAGACCCGCCGGGGCAAGGAAGTTACCGAAGAGTAACAAGCTTCAACCACTTGAGACTTACTTGAGAGTTAGGAGGACTGCGGGATGTACTACTGGGGCAAACCTCAATTTTTCGGGGTAAAAGCGGCGGCGGCCAACATCGGGACCGGTGTGGGCGACTATACCGCGGAACAGTTCCGGGAGGACTACCCGCAGTTTTTCAACAAAGAGGGTACTTTCCTGGGCTCTCTCCCCATGCTGGAACAGATCATCCAAATGGCGAACGTGAGCATCCAGCCAGACCGGTGGCTAGACGGCTGGCGGTATGCGGTGGGGCTGTATGTGGCCCACTACGTCACGCTGTCCCTAAGAGGCTATGCCGCCAGCAACGAGACACCGGAGCAGGCGGCGGCCTCCGGGGCGCTTGTAGGCGTGGTGAAGTCCGCCACCTTGGGAGATGCCTCCGTCCAGTACGACACCACGGCGCTGACTGCCGGAACGGAGGACTGGGGCGACCTGAACTCCACCACCTACGGGCAGATTTTGGCCAACCGGGCCAAGCTGATCGGGATGGCAGGCACCTATGTGATCTAGGGGGTGCAATATGAACTGGCAAGACTGGTACACCGACACCATGAGCATCTACCGGGTGCAGGAGACCATGGACGGCAATCTCACCCGGCACGAGCGGGTACAGGTGTCCGAAAACATTCCCTGCCGCATCTACCAGAGCGACAATCGGGTCATCAACATGGAGCAGACAGCGGCAAACCTGAAGGAGTCCGACCACCTGGCCTGTGACATCTCCGTGGATGTGCGGGCCGGGGACGAGCTGGTGATTACCAGAGGTGGGCGTCTCGGAAAGCCGGGGCCGGTCATCCGGGCCTTTGCCGGGGAGCCGAACCTCTACTACGAGCCGTTCGGGGCCATCATCCCGGGGCTGGCCCACCAGGAAATCCGGCTGCTGCAGCAGGAGCGTGTGACATGACACTGGAAGAGCGGATTGCACAGCTCCAGGATGCGGAGGCCCGGTTTCCCGGGGAGCTGTCCGCCATTGCGAAGGGGGCTACCATCCGAGCTGTGGAAAAGGCAACGGAGCTGACGCCGCCCACGCTGGACGACCTCTCCGGCACCAACACCCGGTCCGGGGAGATGAAACAGCACTGGGCATCGGACTCCAAGGTGACACCCTCCAAGCGGGGCGACACCTATGTGACAGAGCTGAACAACGACAAGCAGTACGCCTCCTACGTCAACGACGGCCATCGGATGGACCGGCATTTCGTGCCGGGGCTCGTCATCAATCCAGAGTCCGGAATGCTGGAATACAACCCGGACGGCAAGGGCGGCATTGTTGTGGGCACCCGGACTCAGTACGTGGAGGGCCTGTTCATGGAAGAGGCGGCCCACGAGGAATATCACCGGGTGGTCCGTGTGGAGGCCGACCGGCTGAGGAGGCTTCTGGAATGACTTGCGATTCGCAAAGAAGCAAAGAGGAATCTAAACGATGAACTTCACAATTCAAACAATCGCAAAGAGTTTAGCAAATTATTTAGCTTCCTCCTTCCCCGGTGTGACGTTTTATGAAGACCCGAACCAGCAGGGCAGCAAGGCCCCCATGCTGTTTCTGCAGCAGCGGTACGCCTATGTGGAGCCCCGGCGGAACAACGGCTACTTCCTGCGGCGCATCGGGTTGGATTTGACGTACCTGGTGGACTACAACCTGCCGGACCTGCAGCAGAAGTACCAGCAGGCGGCGGAGCAACTGGACCTGCTGATGGAGACATTTCCGTACTCCGACGGGACGGAAACCGGTCTGCTGCGGACCTATGACCGGGAGTGGCGGATCGACCTGGACGCCCTTCACTACAAGTTCGAGCTGCAGGTGTGGGTCACCATCCCGGAGACAGCGGTCAAGATGGAGACCATGGACTATGACGAGAGGCTGAAAGATGGCTAAAAAATACAGGCGGGAGGTCCTCCTGCGGGATCCCCGGTTCGCGAAATACCAAAAAGACTTTCTTGGGGTAGTTCTCCACAAACAGGAGTACACCCTGGCCGAGGCCGAGCGAGCGGTCAAGGCATTTTTCAAAAAGGAGCGTGATTAGTATGGCTGGCGGCACCTGGCAGAGCCAGAACAAGATCCGGCCCGGCGTCTATATCCGTTTTACCTCCAACCGGGACCTGGGGCTGACGGTCAGCGACCGGGGCACGGTGGCGATTGCGGCGGCCCTCTCCTGGGGTCCGGTGGAGACGGTGCAGACTATTGCGGCCGGGGCAGACATGACCCCGTATACAGGGTATGACATTACCAACCCCAAAAACAAATTCCTGAACGAGATGTTCAAGGGCACCAACCGGACGGCGGCCCCCAATACGGTCCTGCTGTATCGGCTTGGAGCAAGTGGGCAGGAGCAGGCCACTGTGACGGTCTCGCCCCTGACGGCGACGGCGAACTATCCCGGCACCCGGGGCAACGACATCACCATTGTTATTACGGAGCTGACGTCCCCCGCTGATACCTTCACTGTCTCCACGGTGGTGGATGGTGTGATCGAGGACCAGCAGACGGTGCAGACCGTCCAGGAGCTGGTTGCCAACGACTGGGTGACCTTCTCGGGCACCGGCGCGCTGACGGCCAGCGTGGGCTCTCCCCTGACCGGCGGTGCGGACGGCACCCCGGCGTCTGCGGACTATACGGACTTCCTGACCGCCATTGAGCCCTACAAGTTTGATGTGCTGGCCTATGACGGGTCCGACACCACGGTGCAGGACGCGTTCCAGGCATTCATTGAGCGGATCGCGGACGAGGAAGGCGCCCAGTCCCAGCTGGTGGCGGCGGGCCTGACCAACCCGGACTCCCGGTACATCACCAACGTCAATTCCGGTGTGGTGCTCTCTGACGGGACAACCCTGACGCCCCAGCAGGTGGTGTGGTGGGCCGCCGGCGCCCAGGCGGGTGCCCGGTACAACGAGTCCCTGACCTATGCCACGTATCCCGGCGCTGTGGACGTGACGCCGAAGCTGACCAACTCCGGTTATGAGCAGGCCATCCAGAACGGCGAGTTTGTACTGTTTGCGGACGATGGCGTGGTGAAGGTGGAGCAGGACATCAATTCCCTAGTGACCTACACCACGGATATCACCGAGCCCTACCACAAGAACCGGGTGATGCGGTTGCTGAACACCATCGCCAACGACATCTACGAGCAGTTCTCTGACGGTTTTATCGGCGTGGTGAACAACAACGAGGCGGGCCGGATGCAATTCAAGACTGCCATTGTGGGCTATCTGCTGGACATCCAGGCCAACAACGGCATCCAGAACTTTGACGCGGAGGACGTGACCGTGGAGGCGGGCGAGGCCATTGACGCCATTGTGGTCAATCTGGCCATCCAGCCGGTGGATTCCGTGGAAAAAGTATATGTCGTTATCTCGGTGAACTGAGGGAGGTGTGATACATGGCGTATTTACTGGCAAGAGACACCCTGAACGGCGCGGAAGGGTCCATTGTGGTGACCCGGAACGGGAAGAACTACACGGTGGCCTGTATGCGGAACATCCAGACCAACGCCGAGATCCAGTCCAACGACATGCGGGTCATCGGCACCCGGACCATCCAGGACAAACCCAACGGCGCCAAGCTGACCGGCACCGGCAACATCTACTACGGCACCAACCTGTGGACGGACATGGTGCTGGAGTACATCCAGACCGGCGTCATGCCGGAGTTCGACATCCAGATCACCAACAACGACCCCACCACGTCTGTGGGCTCTCAGGTTATGGCCTACTATGGATGCCACCTGACCGGCACCATTCCCCTCTCCATCCTGAACGATGAAGAGGCCATGCTGAACTACGACTTCAACTTCGCTTACACCCGGGTGGCCCGGCTGCAGGCGTTCAATGACCCGGCCCAGCTGGGGAACTAAGGAGGAAACATGAGCAATCTGAATGCATTCCTGCACCCCCTGACGGTGCAGGAGGAGAAAGAGGTTTATATCTCCCGCCGATTCGTCCAGCGGGACGAGGCCGGGAACCCTGTTCTGGGGCCGGACGGAAAGCCCATCCCGGAGCCCTTCAAAATCCGCTCCATCACCCAGGACGAGGCAGACGCCCTGTTGAAGCAGTCCACCCGGACCGTGAAAAAGCGGGACGGCAGCATGGAGCAGACGGTGGACAACCAGGACTTCAACCGTCGTCTGATCGTGGCGGCCACGGTGATGCCGGACTTCCGGGCAAAGGAGCTGTGCGACGCCTACGGCGTTCTGGACCCGCTGCTGGTCCCCGGCAAGATGCTGTTCTCTGGCGAGTTCAACCGCCTGCTGGGGGAAATCATCGACCTGTCCGACCTGGGTACCTCCCTGGAGGATGAGGCAAAAAACTGATTGCCGGGGATGCCTGGGATGTTGACACGCTGGTGGCCTATTACTGCTTTGTCAACCTCGGGTGGGCCCCCGGACAGTATGACGCCCTGCCCCGGCGGGAAAAAGCCCTGGTGCGGGTCTTTGCCCTGCGGAGCATGGAGGAGAACAAACAGCTGCAAGACAGCCTGAAAAAGAGGTGAGACCGTGGCGGTCATCCAGGACACTTTACGCCTGAACGACGAATACTCCCGCGTCCTGCGGGACTACATCAACAATCTGAACCGGGCCAGCAATGCGGCCCGGGGCGGCAGTGCCAGTAACCGTCTGTACGGGAACAGAGCGTCCAGTGCTGCCCGGCAGACCTCCGGCCTGGTGAGTGAGCTACACAGCCTGGCGGCCGCGTTTATCGGCATCCAGGGTGTCAGGACTCTGACGGGGCTGTCGGACTCCATGACGAGCATCACGGCCCGGCTGGACATGATGAACGACGGCTTGCAGACCACGGAAGAGCTGAACCGGATGATCTACGAGTCCGCCCAGCGGTCCCGGGGCTCCTACCAGCAGACGGCCAATCTGGTGGCGAAGCTGGGCACCCTGGCGGGAGACGCCTTTTCCAGCAACCAGGAGATCATCGCCTTTGCGGAGCAGCTAAACAAGCAGATGGCTTTGTCCGGCACTACCACCCAGGAGGCCCAGGCGGCCATGCTGCAGCTGACCCAGGGCTTGGCCTCCGGCACCCTGCGGGGCGAGGAGCTGAACTCTGTGCTGGAACAGACACCCATGATCGCCCAGAGCATCGCCAAGTACATGGGGGTCAACACCGGCGAGATGCGGGAGCTGGCCTCTGAGGGGGCCATCACCGCTGACGTGGTGAAAAACGCCATGTTCGCCGCGGCGGACGAGGTCAACGCGAAATTTGAAGAAATGCCCATGACCTGGGGCCAGGTGTGGACCTCCATGCAGAACACGGCCATCCAGGCATTGCAGCCGGTACTGAATGCGGTGAACTGGCTGGCGAACAATTTGTCCATTATCGGGCCGCTGGTGGCCGGGCTGGCGGGTGCATTTGTTGTATTCACAATTGCGGCCAATTCCACAAAGATTGCGGCTGCGGCCACGGCGGCTTATAAATTCGCAGTAGACCTGCTGAAATTTTCCCATGCTGTGCTGACAAAGCAGACGACTGTTCTTACAGCAACGACGGCCAGATTCAATGCAACGCTTTTGGCAAGCCCCATAACTTGGGTAGTTATGATTGTGATGCTTTTGGTGGCGGCTCTGTACGCCGGCGTGGCGGCTTTCAACAAGCTGACCGGGTCGTCTGTCTCCGCGACAGGCATTATCACAGGAACGTTGGCAACGCTGGTGGCTTTTGTGTTCAATAGTGTGCTGGTCCCAATTCAACGGGGCTTCGCATCTTTCGCAAATTTCCTTGGAAATGTATTCGACAATCCGGTGGCGTCGGTGAAGCTTCTGTTTTATGACATGGCCCTGACAGTCCTGGGCTTTATCCAGAATGTGGCGCAGGGACTGGAAAACCTGATCAACAAAATCCCGGGTGTCGAGGTAAATCTCACATCCGGCATCGACAGCCTTTACAGCAAGATTGCGCAGGGCGCCCAGAACATCAGGAGTGAATCCGGCTGGAAAGAGTATGTCAAGGCGTGGGACTACAAGGACCTGGCGGATGCGTTTTCCGGCGGCTATAACTGGGGCGCGAACCTGTTCGGGGGCGACGCCGCGTCGGAACTGTTCGCCCAATCCACGGCCTATGACAACATCGCTGGCATCGCCGACAGCGTGAAGGGCATTGAGAAGTCCGTCTCCATGAGTGAGGAGGACATCAAGGCTCTGGTAGACGTGGCGGAACGGCGGTATGTGAACAACGTCAACCTGACGGCACAGACGCCGGTTATCAACATCTCTGGCCAGAACACCGGCCACACGGCGGCGGACCGGCAGAACCTGGCAAACACCATCCGGGACATCCTCATCGAGCAGGTGTCCTCCGGGTCCACACGGACTACGGCGAGAGCATTTTAAAGGAGGCGGATCATGGTCAACAACTTCGGGTTATTCTTCACGAGGGACGGGACGGTGATCCGCCTACCGGTCAATCCGGAAAAGCTACCGGTGGCGAGAGACAATGCAAATGATGATTACAATGTGCTGGGCATCGGACCCATCATGGTGCCCCGCATCCCCGCTCTGAAGGAGATCACCATTTCATCCTTTTTCCCGGGACGTCCGTTTTCCGGGGTGCTGACATCCGGAGGCTTTGAACCGCCGGAATTCTACATCCAGTTTTTTGAGTCTGCCATGAATGACAAGGCACCCATCCTGTACACGCCGGTGCGCTACTACGAGAACGGGGAGCCGTTTATGACCGGAGACCCTGGCCTGCAGGTGCTGGTCACCCAGTTCAACACAGAGGAACGGGGCGGGGAGACCGGCGATTTTTACTACGACCTGACACTGACTGAATACCGGGACTATTCCCCCGGAACGATCCAGGTCAAAACGGCTGCCACGGCCTCTGCGCCGGCGGTGGTCACCACGGAGCCGTCCAGGGATATCCCACAGGGGCAGCTTGTGGTGGGGGCCACATGCATCGCAAACGGGCCCTATTATTACACCTCCTATGGTGACGAGCCCCACGGCAACGGCAACGGCCGGACAGTGGTGGTGTCCCGCATTGTAGATGCCGCCCGGGCCTATCCCATCCATGTGACCAATGAGAGCGGCGGGGCTCTGGGGTGGATGAAGAAGGAGGCGCTGCAGGTGGTGAGTTCCACATGAAATGCGAGCTGCTGATCGCCAATAAGCGCAGCGGGAAGATCTGGGACGTGGTGAACTGCACCCAGACCGCCTCCTGGACTACCAACCGGACCGGGAGCCCAGGGACATTCAAGTTCACCCTGAACAAATGCGCGGATATCGCGTTTCTGGAGGGCGATGTGGTGCGGTTCTCCGTGGATGGGCAGCTGCAGTTTTACGGCTGGGTGTTTACCAAGGTCAAGAACCGCTGGGACGAGATCGAGGTCACCTGCTATGACCGGCTGCGGTATCTGAAAGCGAATGCCTCCTATGCATTCTACGATTACAAGGTGGGAGACATGATCGCCCAGATCGCCGCAGACTTCCAGTTGGATGTAGGCGCCGTAGCAGATACCGGCTATGCCATTCCCTCCTTCATCAAGGAGGACGAGAGCGTCTTGGACATGATCGGGGAGGCGGTGCAGCAGACCCTTCTCAACACCGGAAAAATCTATGTGTTCTATGACGATGGAAACGGGCTGGCCCTGACGGAGGCGGCGGACATGATCTCCCCGGTGATGATCGGAGAGCGGTCTTTGCTGACGGACTACGAGTACAAGACAGACATTGACGAACAGACGTACAACTCTGTGAAACTGGCCCGGCCCAACGAGCAGACCGGACGGGCGGATGTGGTGATCGCGGAGGACTCCGCCAACATCGGGCAGTGGGGGCTTCTGCAGCTGTACCAGACCGTGGATGGAGACGTGAACGACGCTCAGATGCTGGCACAGGCCCAGGCGTCCCTGGCGTACTACAACCGGCGGATGCGGACCGTGAAGGTGAACTCTCTGGGGGTCCCTGGCCTGCGGGCGGGGCAGATGGTCTTGATGAAGGTTCCCGGCCTGGGCGATATCAACCTGGACCAGTATGTGCTTCTGGAGCAGGTGACCCACACCTGGGAAAACGACGTACACACCATGGAATTTGAGACGATGGCGATTTGATATGGAACTGAGAGATGTTTTGCAACAGATGATCCAGGAGAACACCCGGGCGGGGCAGCCCACGGATTTGCGGATCGGGACCGTGACGAAGGCGGACCCCCTGGAGATCACCATCAACACCCAGATGGCCCCGCTGCGGGCGGGGGTGCTGCTGCTGACGGAGTGCGTAGTGGAGAAGAAGATCCCAATCCTGCAGCACACGCATGGCATCCACGACACATACACCGGCGGGGGCAGCTGTGACCCGGCGCTGCTGGAGAGCCAGATCATCTGCCAGGAGTTTGGGCAGGTCCTGCCGGTGGAAAACGGCTATATCATCCTGAACCGTGCGTTAGCGGTGGGGGACGAAGTGATTTTGCTCCGGGTGCAGAACGGGCAGAAGTTTATCGTGCTGTCCCGGGTATTCAAGGAGGCGGGCTGATGCCGACATTACCGACAAGCTCGATTGACATTTCCGCCGGCGTGACCTTCCAGCAGCAGCCCTCCCGGACGTGGTACATCAACAAGGAGACGAACCGCATCCAGGGGGAGTGCGACGGCTGGCAGAGCGTCCGGCAGGCCGTGGAGATCATCCTGCATGTGGAGCGGTTCCGCTGGCAGATTTACCGGCCCTACTCCGGGATGCAGTGGGATGGCCTGATCGGCCAGGACCCGGGATATGTGGCCTCAGAGCTTCAGCGGCGGATCACCGCGGCCCTGGCCATGGACGACCGGGTACGGGGCATCTCCAATTTTAAATACACCGTGACGGGGGATCAGCTCTCCGCCTCCCTGACAGTCAACACAGTATTCGGAGAGTATGAGACCAGCGTGGAGGTGAATTTACGGTGATTGATTTTACCAAAGAGACATACCAGAATATCCTGAAATCCATGCTGGACCGCGTGCCGGACACCTACGACAAGCGGGATACGGCCCCCATCCCCACGGCCCTGGGCCCGGCGGCCTTTGTGATTGAGGGGTTCTACCTGACATTGAATCAGGTCCAGCAGCAGGCGTTTGTGCAGACAGCCTCCGGGCAGTCTCTGGACTATCTGGCGGTGATCGCGGGGCTCACCCGCTACCCGGCCAGCGCGGCGGTGCGGCTGGGCGTGTTCAACGCGGCTGTGGCGATTGGCGCGCGGTTTTCTACCATCAACGGGGAGAACTCCATCAACTTCATTGTGACGGCAACAGACACCCCGGAGGACCCGGAGGAAGGATTCCACTATTACCAGCTGACAGCGGAGACGATGGGCACCATCGGCAACGAGTACACCGGGCCCATTCTGCCCATTACCGCCATTCCCGGCCTCACCAGCGCCCAGATCACGGACATTCTGGTACCGGGGGATGACACGGAGACGGACGAGGTGTTCCGGGAACGGATCGTCGAGGCGCTGAACGAGCGGCCTTTCGGCGGGAATATTGCGGCGTACAAGCAGTATGTGGGCGGCCTGGACGGCGTGGGCAGCGTGCAGGTGTATCCCACCTGGAACGGCGGCGGGACGGTGAAACTGTCTGTGCTGGGGGCGGACTGGCTTCCGGCTTCGCCCACCCTGGTAGAGAATGTGCAGAACGCCGTGGACCCGCCTCCCAACCAGGGGCTGGGCCTGGGCATGGCTCCTATCGGGGCCCAGGTGACGGTGGTTGCCCCCACGGAGCTGACGGTGAATGTCTCCGCCACGGTGACACTGGCCTCCGGCTATGAGATCGGGCAGGTGCAGCAGCCTATTGAGGACGCCATCGAGGCGTATCTGCTGACAGTGCGACAGGCGTGGGCAGACAACACGTCCACTACCTCTATGGTATATACAGCGGACGTATATCTGGCCCGGGTGACCGCGGCCATTGTAGGGGTGACCGGAGTGGTCAACGCCACGAACGTTCAGCTCAACGGCGGCACGGTGGACCTGACCCTCACAGAGAACGGGACCACCCAGCAGGTGCCGGTGATTGGAACGGTGACACTGACGGAGGGAAGCACATGAACCCGATTGAACTAGACACGGAACTGTGCAGGCAGCTCCCGCCCTGGTACCGGGAGATTCTGGACTACCAGGAAATCTGCCGGACGGAGGAGGCGCAGCTGGAAGCCCTGGCGGGGGAGATCACGTCCGTGGCGGACAATTTCTTCTTTCAGACCATGGACCTGTCCGCCATCGAGATGTGGGAGCGGATCTTCAACATCGTGCCCAACCCCCAGACGGAGGACGTGGAGTTCCGGCGGTACCGGGTGCTGAACCGGATCACCACGAAACCGCCGTACACCCTGGGCTTTCTGTACCAGAAGCTGGACGAGTTGATCGGGCCGGGGCTGTGGGAGGTCAACGTGGACTATCCCAACTACACCCTGTACATCGAGTCCTCTGCCCAGAACCAGAACTACGCCTCCGAGGTGGCCTTCACCATCAACCGGATCAAGCCCGCCCACATCGTCTATGTGAATACGCCGTTCATTCAGAGCGGGCTTATGCTGAGTGAACAGATCGAGCGGCTGATCCGAACGTACAACTATAAATTGGGTTCGTGGAGTTTGGGGACGCTGCCCTTTGCCACGGACGGCGAAAACGAGGTGGTAAAAATGCCGGAGACACCCTCCATCCAACAGGCTCTTTTGACGGGCGTTGCCAATTTCGTCAGCGGTGACGTGGCATCGGCCAGAATCAACGGGACGATTTCCATCACGGCCCTCTCCAAGAGCGTGTCGGGGAACATCCTGACGATCACATACACGGTGGTGGCGGCGCAGACCACGGAAATCACCTCCGTGGAGCTGCTGGACGCGGACGGGAACGTTCTGACTTCCTCCCAGGAGGTCTATGTGCCGGTGGGGGACTTCATTGTGATGAAGCACACAATTCCGGTGAACGAAGGAGTGATTGCAAATGGCGGATAATCCCATTACGGTAAGCCTCCCGGCGGACCTGCCGGAGGACTGGGCGGAAAATGAAATCGTGGCCCCGGAGGGCCAGAGCGTGGGCCTGGACCAGCAGCACGGGTACAACTACCTGATGGAGCAGGTGAACAACGCCCAGACGGCGGCCAGCCAGATCGGAGAGGCGTTTTCGGGGCTGGCGACCGCGGAGGATGTGGATGGCACCTTGAAAGCCACGGTGCAGGTGACGTACAACGGAGGGGGTGAGTAAATGGCACAGCAGTTAGGACAAGTAGCAGTTGAATCTATCGTAAAACTGAATGAAAACGGGAGTCCGGTGAACTATATTGTGGTCCACCAGGGGCGACCGTCTGCCTTGTATGATGTGTCTTGCAATGGTACGTGGCTGTTGCGGGAAGATATTATGGAGAACTGCCAGTGGAGCAGCACCAATATAAACACTCTTCCCGGCTCCACGATTATGACCACGATGGCCGGACATCTGGCAAAGTATGAAGATTACATCCAGTCTGCCATCAAGACCGTGAAAATCCCATACTGTTTAGGTAACGGAAGCCCAGACGTCAACAGCGGGGAAAATGGTTTGGAATGCAAACTGTTCCCTCTTGGCGGGTATGAGATCGGCCTCGGTGGCGTGAACAGGGCTTTGCCCATAGATGGTGCAAAGTTAGATTACTTCGAGGCCGGAATTGATGCGGCAGCCAATAACAAGCGTGTTGCCAACCTGAATAGTGCCGCGGCTATTTGGTGGACTCGTTCCGCAGTTAATAATAACACTAACGGAAAGTTTTACATTATGGCCGACGGCAGCTTCGGCTCCACTACGGAAAGCCCTTCTTATGGAGCCAGACCAGCTATGGTCATGGACCCCACTATCCTGGTTTCGGATGATGGAACTGTTGGTATTCCGGCAGCCCCTGCCTCCTTAAATGTACCGATTCAAGCCATGCAGGGAAAGCAGATCACGATATCTTGGACCGCCGTAGACGGAGTGAGTAGCTACATCCTGGAGCGTAAGGCCGACACGGACGCTGACTGGGTGCAGGTTTATTCCGGGGCGAACACGAGCTTTGAGGAAACGGTAGGCACTTGGACAAGTGTTCAGTATCGTGTCAAATCTTTCGCAAACGGTAAATACGGCGATTATACAACGAGTGCGTCTGTTGCTGTGGTTCCTGTTTCCATTTTGATAATCTCCGGTTCTGATGGCAGCTTGGGTACACTCGTAAATGATGTCCAGTATTCTGTGTCCTCTAGTGGGACTAGCGCTTTAACAGTTACAGAGATCATCAACGGCGTTACCACCAGAACATACACAGCCGTCAACGGAGCCACCAACAAGCTCCCCGTGATGGACCTGCCGACTGGCAACGGCACGATCAAGATTACGGCATCCACCAATCCCGGTAGCGGCGTGGTGACGGTGACGCGCAACTGGACGTACTCCAAGACAGCACCGACGTTTGCGGATACCGGTAGCACGGCGCAGCTGCAACAGAAAGGGAAGAACGTTTTCCCGCTGACATTGCTGGAGTGCGTGCGCGGCGTGGAAAATTTGGCGCCCGGCGGATATGGACTGGGCAGCAGCTGCACGACGATTACGGACTGGAACACAGCAATCAAAAACGGGTGGTATCGCAATACAACCGCTGACCCGGGGAATCATACCCCGGACGGCTCCGCGTGGTATGGGTTTGTAGTTAACTACGAAGATACCTTCCTTATCCAGGTTGCGTTCCACGCCGACTCTCCGACGAATATCAAAAGCGCAATACGCACCTTCAATGCGGGCACCTGGGGGGAATGGCAATATACTACGCCGCCGCGATCAATCGGTGTGGAGTACCGGATTTCGGAACTCTATAACAACGCTCCGGTCTATACCAAAGTTATAAACTTTGGAGCTGCGCCGAATGCCACTTCCAAGACTGCGTGGCATGGAATTACGTCTTTCGGGCAATGTGTTGAGATATCCGGCAACATAGGGAGAGCGAATCTGATTGGGCATCCGCACATCACCGGGGTAAACGTCACTGCATCCGAAATTACGATCGAGACGGATGCCGATCTCTCTGGGAACAATGTATACGTGATCCTCAAATACACGAAAACATCCAGCTAAGAGGAGGACACCATGAAAATCATCAAGTATCAGCTTGCAACAGAGATCAACCGTGGCACACCAGAGGAGCCGAATATCGAAACGGTGCTCTCCGCTGTTACGATGCCTTACACGGAGGCAAATTACGCTATTGCCCAGGCAGAGGCATATCAAGGTGGGATCACCGTGGAAGATGATGGACAGCCGGAGCCTGGACCTGGAGCCGAGGACATTACTCTTGATATGCTGGCAGACCATGAGGAACGCCTGTGTATGTTGGCACTCACCACAACCACTGTATGACAGGAAAGGAGCAGGACCATGACAACTGTATACAATCTTTGCAAACTGCTGATTGACCGTGGGCGGACCGAGGGCCTCCTGGAGAAGATGGACGTGTATCTCGCCGCCGACAGGCTGACCCCGGAGGAATACAGCGCCCTCAGTAAAATGTTGACTGCGGAGGCGGCAGAGTAAGGAGGTCCCAATGGCTGACGAGAAGTGCGTTAGAGACCCCCGGCATGACTGCTTTGGCCTTGAAGCGGCGGCTCGTCTGGAGGGGCGTATCAAGGCTCTGGAGGACTGGCAGCAGGACTCCAAAAAGTTCCACAACTCGTTCTATGACTGGCAGCGGGAACAGATTGCCCGGGAAGCCAAGCTGGACGAGCAGCTGTCCAACATGAACAGGAACATCCAGAAACTGCTGGACAAGCAGGAAGAGGATGACGCAAAGCCCGGGAAGCTGATGGATACCCTGAAAAACAACGCCATCTGGGCAATCCTGGCGGCTGTTATCGGCTTCTTCCTGGGAAACTTGGGACTGTAATCAACCGGGCATGACCCGGAATTTTGAAAGGAGTACATACCTATGAAAACCATCGAAGAGATCATCCTGGACTACACCAAGGGGGAGAAGGACCTGCCTGAGACCAATGAGGCCCTGAAGGAGGCGGGCAGCAACATCTACCTGAACCCCGACCGGAACAAGCTGACGGAGGAAGAGAAGCGGGCCACAACCGTTGGCTACTACCCCGACCAGGCCAACGGCTACGGCCTGATGGACCACGGCGTGGGCTGCATGGAGAAGGTCCATGTGGTGAACGGCCGCACCGTGGACGTGGACATGGGACAGGAGGCCGCCTATGTCTATATGGCCGGAAAGCGATACCGCCTGCGGGGCGACGTGCTGACGGAGGAGGACTGAGATGGAGCTGCTGACACAGCGCCTGGCCAGCCTGCTGACGGTGAAGAGCCTGGTGACGGTGATTCTGACGGTGGTGTTTGCCGCCATGGCCGGAACGGGCCGGGTGACCACGGAGCAGTTTTTGACCGTGTTCACCGTGGTGATCGCCTTCTATTTCGGCACGCAGGC